>Ga0207677_10000081_pt1 | contig 78954 bp, 78 predicted proteins | sample KBSMisM42_FD_184311 | JGI IMG/M metagenome (GOLD analysis project Ga0207677, IMG submission 184311) | Miscanthus rhizosphere microbial communities from Kellogg Biological Station, Michigan, USA - KBS Miscanthus M4-2 (SPAdes) (version 2) | ecosystem: Host-associated > Plants > Roots >...
GGCGTACGCGCGCGTCGACGGCAGGCGTCCGTTGCCGTTGGCGAAGCCGGCCAGCGACGCGACGCAGCGCAGCAGCATGCCGGAGATGATCAGCCAGCGCAGCGTCTCCGCCTCGCCCGGCGTGAACCACTTGCGCGCGTAGAGCCACATGTTGCGGTACCAGACGTCGACGAAACGCGCCAGGCCGACGTGCTCCAAACTCGCGCCGCCGAAGTGGCGCGCCCGCGCCGCCGGCACGGCGTAGATCGGCTTCCCCGCGGCCGCGAGGCGCCTGCAGAAATCGACATCCTCGAACCACGCCGGCTGGAACTGCTCGTCGAGCGGGCCGATCTCCTCGAAGACTTCGCGGCGGATCAAAAACGCCGCGGCGGCCGGCTGCTCCACCGGGATCGGATGCGTCAGGTCGGCGTCGCGGTAGCGATAGCGGGCCGTCGTCCGGTTGGCGGGAAAGACCTTGTCGAGGAGAAGGATCTCCGTCGCCAGGCTGCGCAGCGTCGGCAGGCGGCGGAGCTGGAACTCGCGCTGCGAATCGCCGCTTTCGTCGTCGAGCAGCGGCGCGGCGGCGGCGGCGTGCGGGTTCTGCTCGAGGAAATTCACCAGCAGCGTGAGCGCCTTCGGGGCGAGCTCGCAATCGGGATTGAGGAAGAAGACGAAGCGGCCGCGCGACTGCGCCAGCGCGCGATTCGTGCCGGCGGCGAAGCCGTCGTTCGCGTGCGCGCGGATGACCTGCACGTTCTCGCCGATGTGGGTGAGCGTCGCGTCGTCCGAGGCGTTGTCGTAGACCAGCACCTCGTAGGCGATGCCGTCGCAGGCGTCGTCGATGGAGCGGAGGCAGCGGTCGATCCAGCGCTCGCTGTTCCAGGTGACGATCAGAATCGAAAGGTCGACCGGCTGCGGCAGGCTGCGCAGCGCCGGGCGGGGCGGCGTCGGCACCGCCTCATCGATGATCATCGGAGTTGCTTCTGCCATTCACTCACTGCATCGACCAGCGGACGCGTGACGACTTCCCACGCGAATCGCGGCCGGATGCGTACCAGATTGTCTACGCAAGTCATGTGGAAAGCGTCGTCCGTCAGCAGGCGACGGACCGCCTGCGCGACCGCCTCCACGTCCGACGGCGGGACGACGATGCCGAGTCCTTCACGCGCCACGAGATCGGCCGCGAAGCCCCGTTCCGTCGCCACGACCGGAACTCCCGCCGCGATTGCGTCGAAAAGACGCGTGCGGATGGAGTAGTCGGCCTCCGCCGTTGGGCGGTGGAGCATGATAGCGACTTTCCCAGCGCGCAGCCACGACAATCGCTCGCGGTACGGCACCCAGTCGGCGTTCGCATCGACGAGTCCGCCTCCCCGCTTCAGCAGCGCGTCGAAGCGCGACTGCCGCCGTCGATCGATGGCGTGCGGATTCGGACGCACCCGTCCCATGAACAGCATCCGGCAGCGCAGCCCTTCGCGATTGAGCTTCACGATCGCTTCGACCGCCGTCGCCGGGTCGAGCCACTCCCAGACGCCGCCCCCCCACACCACGAGGTTGTCCTGCGGCTTGGGACAGGCGCGCGTTTCGTCGAGGTCGATGCCGAACGGCACGTCGATCCACGGCGTGTCGCTGCTCTGCAGCTGCTGGTAGAACTCGCGCTGTTTCGCGGCGGCGCACATCAGCAGGTCGGCGTGATTGAGCGCAAACGTGAGCCGGAACCACTCCGCCGCGAGATGGATGCGCTGCCGCGGCGACGGCGCGTTGCCGTACAGCTCCCGCAGCTCGAGCACCTGCGGATCGAAGAGGTCGTAGACGATCCGCTGCCCGCGGCGGCGCTTGAAAAAACCGCGCGCCGGCTGGCCGATCAGAACGTCGGCATCTTTGATCGAGCCGTTCAGCGTGGTGGGGAAATGTTTGCCGAGCTCGCGCGCGAGGTAGGTCGCACGGATGCCGGGACCGGCCATCCGCTCGCCGACCGCATCGGGCGTGACTACCGCAACGCTGACCAAAGCCCCTCGATCATCCCACGCACGGAGGTCCGTCCGCGCAGGAGCAGCTTCACGTCCTCCCATAGCAGCGCGGAAATCAGCCCGACGCCGCGATGCATCCGGGCGACCCAGTAGCGGTTCCGCGTGCGCAGGCGGACGGCGTCGCGGCCGAGGAGCGGCGCGGTCTGCGAGCCGCGATGCGTCGCTTTGACCACCGGCAGCACAACCGTCTTCCACCCCGTCTCGTGCAGGCGCGCGCAGAGCTCGACGTCTTCGTAGTAGGCGAAGAAGCGCGGATCGAACACCTGCTCGCCGAGCGCTTTGACGCGATAGAGCGCGGCGGTGGCGGAGACGCCCCAGGCGCGATTGACGTCGAGCGTCTGGCGATAGGTGCCGTCGCTGATGTCGACGCCGGCGCCGTCGAGCGTCGACGCATTTCTGCGCAGGATCGTCTGCACCGCGCCGACCGTCTCGTCGCGCAGCATCGCCTCGAGCACGGTGGGCAGCCAGTCGTCGTCGAGCACGACGTCGTTGTTGATCAGCGCGACGAACGGCGCCTCGACGTGCGCGAACGCCGCGTTGACGCCGCCGGTGAACCCGAGGTTTTGCTCGCTGCGCAGGACGAGCGCGTCGCGCAGCTGCACCGGCGTGCGCGATCCGTTGTCGAAGACGATGATGCGGTGCGGCGTGACGCGCTGCCGTTTGATCGAATCGATGCAGGCGCTCAGCATCGCGCCGCCGTCGACGTCGAGGACGATGAAGTCGACGTCAGTCACGGCGGTCCATCCGGTCGAGGTTGATGCTGCCGTCGACGCAGCGCAGCGTCACTTGTCCGCCGGCCGGCAGGTCGACGAGCGTCATGGTGTAGTTCGGCGCTTTGTCGAGGTGAAAAACGCGGCCGCCGAGATCGATCGTCGCCGGCTCGGTCGACGCGTAGAAGAGGACGTAGGGGCCGCGCTTCGCGAGGAACGAGAGCGAGTCGCCGCGCTTCATCAGCCAGCCGCCGCGATAGAGAAAACGCGCCACCTGGTACTGGTACGGATAGAGCTCGCCGCCGCGGTGGATGACGTGCGCGTCCTCGAATTCGATGCGGTTGCCCGGGAGGCGGCCGAAGTGGAAGAAGAGGGCGAGGGCGACGGCGGCGATGATTTCTGCATGCCGAATCCGCGGGAGAAAAAAGACGATCACCAAAACCACCGCCGCCACGATCGCCGCGAAATTCGGGCGAATGTAGCTCGGAAACAGGCGCGAGAAATCGGTGTGGAACAACGTCGAGAGCGACTCCCCGATCGCGTTCTCGCCGTTCGCGATGTGGAAAAGGCTCCAAGGCTGCGCGATGCCGAACACCGTCAGCCCGAACGTCCAGATCGCGATCGGGCCGATCCACGCGCGGGCGGCGCGGGACTGCTCGTACAGCGCGGCGGCGCCGAGGGCGAGCAGCGGGATGAAGACGACGATGTAGCGGAGCGGGGGCGACCAGCCGCCGTGCCACTCGGCGCGCGGGAGCAGCGTCACCACATAGATTAATGATGCGATCGCGCCGAGGCGGAAGCCTTCCGGCATCGACTTCCAGCGCGCAAGCGCGAAGATGCCGAGGAGGTACAGCGGCGCCTGGAACGCGATGCCGGCGGCGCCGTCGAGGATCAGGCCGAAGAGCCCTTTCACGTACGGCAGCGGCGCGACCGGCACCAGCTCGTGCCACGAGTGGACGTTCGTCGCGCTGCCGGAGATCCGCCAGACGACCACGAGCGGCAGCACGAGAATCGCCAGCGCGCAGCCGGCCGCGAGGCGGTTGCGTCCGCGGACCGCGAACGGCACGAGCATCACGCCGATCAATACGAAGCGCAGCTTCAGCATGACCAGCGCGAACAGCGCGGGGATCCAGCGCTGCCCCCGCTGCTGCCTCACCCCGCGCACCGCCTCCACAAAGCAAAACGCCGCCGGCACCTCGGGCCAGATCCTGACTGAATAAAACAGAACGGGCGGCCCGAAGATGATCAGCGGCATCAGCGCGCGGATCGTCGCGTCGGAGATCCCTTCATCCTCCAGCCAGCGGACGAGCGAGCGGACGAGCAGCACGCCGAACAGCGCGATCGTCGCGATCGCCCCCGGCACGCCGAAGAGCGCGTAGCCGGGCGCCATCAGCAGCGGGAGGAACGGCTCGTGCCGCGAGTACTGCTCGCCATGCGGTCCGGTCGGATCGCCCTGCTGCGGGACGAGATCGGGACGCCCGGTGTCGCTGCGGGCGATATCGCGGTACTGGTTCGTGAGGTCGAGATCGTGGTCGTGGACGAGCGACTCGGTGGCGAGGAGGTAGTAGGGCTCGTCGCCGTCGATGACGGATCGGAGTTGCGCGGGGAGGACGACGGCGTAGATGAGAGCGGCGGCGAGGGCGAAGCGGGTTGCCGGGTTGTTGAGTTGTTGGGTTGTTGAGAGTTGCAGCGCGATCAGCGCGAGTTGCGTGACGAAGATCAGGACGATGGCGATGTACGGATCGAAGGCCTGCGCGGCGACCGTGCGGGTGAAGACCCAGACGGCGACGGCGAAGGCGTAGAGCGCGGCCTCGTTGCGCAGCGCGCGAACGAGCGCGTCGCCGCGGAAGAAGACGAACGGCAGGGCCAGCAGCACGAGCGCGGCGGCGACGATCATTCGAACGCCTCGATCTGCAGCAGGGCGTTCTTCGGGAGTTGCGGATTCACGGCGATGCGGACGGACTTGGCTCCGGATGGAAGGAGTACGCGTCCCGCGCCGTCGATCCACGACGACCAGCCGTAGTCGCGGATGCGGCCCGCCGGATCGCGCGGGTAGCAGTTGCGCGCGGCGAAGAACTGCTCGCGGCGCATGAAGCCCCAGTCGGCGGCGGTGACCGGGCGGCCGTCGATCCAGCCGGCGACGGTGCCGCACGGCAGGCGCTGCATGTTCGCGCCGGAGACGATCAGCGCCGAGGCATGTTCCGGGACGTCGAGGGTCATCGTGGTGCCGGGCGGCAGCGCGTACCGCACTTCGTGACGCGTCCCCTGCCAAGGCGGACGGACGAACGCCGTCCAGCCGCGGGCCATCACCCCGCTCCACGGGAAAAACGCGATGACCGCGCCCAGTAGTGCGGCGGCCATGCCGCCGCTGCTTTTCACGCGCCGAAGCCCGAACGCCGCGAGGACTGCAACGACGAACAACATCACCGCCACTTTCGCCGGCCACGCCGGCGAAAAAAGCGCTAGCAGCACGGCGAGCGTCGCGCCGTTCATCACGTACGCAACGCCGAGGGCGCCGGCGAGGATGATCAGCTCGCGCCAGAGGACGACGTGGTGGAAGGGGATCCAGCGGAGGACGAGGACCGCGAGCAGGGTAACCACGAGCGGACGAGACGTCCGCTCCCCTCGCACGAAGGCGGCAGCCATCACGATGCCGATCGCCAGCAGGCGCGTTGGCTCATCCACGATCACGTTCTCGACAACGATCAGCGGCAGCAGCGCGAGTGGCGCGTCGAGCGCCACCAGCACCACGCCGAGAAACGGCAGTGCGCGATCGACCGGCGTGCCGAACTGAACCGAGGCGGCACACGCAACCGCGGCGGCGATCGCCGCGACAACGGACATCACGAGCGTGCGTCTATCGGGCACTCAGCGCTGCCTGGATGGGGTCGCGGACGAATTCCGGATCGAAGCCCTCGAGCGTCTCCGGCGTCAGCGTGGCGCGGTAGATCAGTCGCGCATCGCCCCTCAGCCGGACGTCGTGCAGGTCGGAGCCGGAGAGGGTGAACGACACCTCGACCGTGATGCCGCTGCGCGTCAGCACGTTCACCGGCGTCCGCACTTTGCCGAACAAAGCACTTGTCGCCACAGAGGCGACCACGCCCGAGCCGCAGGCCAAGGTCTCCCCTTCCACGCCGCGCTCGTATGTCCGCACCTCGATCGAGCCGGAGTCGCGCACCACGACGAAGTTCACGTTCGCCCCCGCCGGCGCGAGGTCGCGATGCTGGCGGATGGCGCGGCCAAGCGGCTCGATCTGCTGCGACCAGAGCTCTCCGCGCAGGAAAATCACGTAATGCGGCACCCCGACGGTGATGAAGCTCCCCTCGACGCGCGTGCCGTTCACGTCGAGCGGCCGCCGCGCCTCGAAGCCGCGCGGCGACGGCAGCGCGAGTGTCACGGCGCCCCCCTCGCTCACCTCGGCGCCGATCACCCCGGCATCCGTCTCGATCGTCATCCGCCGCGGCGCGATCACGTTCACGAAGGCGAAGCGGGCGGCGCAGCGGGTCCCGTTCGCGCAGAAGTCGGCCTGCGAGCCGTCCGAATTGAGATAGCGCATCCGGAACGTTGCTTTGGCCGAGGTCTCGATGAGGATGAGGCCGTCGGCGCCGACCGAGAGGCGGCGCGTGCAGATGCGGCGGGTCAGCTCGGTTGCGTCGCCGATCCGGCCAGATCGATTGTCGATCACGACGAAGTCGTTGCCGGCGCCGGCCATCTTGGCGAACGAAAGCGGATCTTGTTTGGTAGCAGCCACTTGGCCGAAGCCCTTCATCGGGAAATTTTCACTCGCGGCGGCGGTTTCCCACCGGCGGTCCGTATTCTCGCACGATGAACGCCAGGGCGGGCGAAACGAGGACCGTTGTCAGCCGTCGAATTCTCGGAGGTCTGGACCTTGATGATGCCTGTTCGCCTTGCGGCCGCCGTGACCCTGGCTGCCGCCTTTTTCCTCCCCACCGCCGCCACAGCCCAACAGCAGAAACCGCAGGGGGAGCCGCAGCGGCTCGTCGAGACGCTCGACGTCCGCGTGATCAACGTCGACGTCGTCGTCACCGACCGCAAAGGCAACCCGGTTCACGGCCTCAGGAAGAGCGACTTCGAGGTGATCGAGAACGGCGCGCTCAAGCCGGTGTCGAACTTCTACGAGGTCGCCAGCAACAAGGCCGTCAGCAACGAAGAAGTGGCTCCCGAGCCCGGCGCCCCCGCGCCGTCGGCGGTGCAGACGCCCGTGCCGGTCGATGAAGACGCGATGCGCCGCCGCATCATCTTCTACATCGACAACCTCTCCCTCGCGCCGTTCAACCGCAACCGCGTCTTCGCGCAGATGAAGGATTTCGTGAAGACGGTGATGCGCCCCGGCGACGAGGCGATGATCGCCACGTTCAACCGCTCCATGAAAGTGCGCGTGCCGTTCACGCGCGACCCGGTGCAGCTGATCCAGACGCTCGACATCATCGCCGGCGAATCAGCGATGGGACCGCAGAACCGCAGCGAACGGAAGGACGTCGAGGACCAGATCCGCGACGCGAATTCGTACGACGACGCCATCGCCACTGCGCGCACGTACGCGCAGTCGCAGGAGCACGACCTCCGGCAGAGCGTCGAGTCGATCAACGCGCTGATGTCGACCCTGGCCGGCGTCGAGGGGAAGAAAATCCTCGTCCTGACCTCGGAAGGCTTCCCCATGCAGCCGGGCCGCGAGGCGTTCTTCTTCATCGAAGACCAGGCCCGCGAGAAACCGAACTGGCAGCAGGGCTCGACGCTGCTCGAAGGGATGACGTTCGACGCTTCGAGCCTCATCCAGTCGGTGGCCAAGACCGCGAACGCGAACGGCATCACGATGTACACGATCCACGCGGGCGGCCTCTCGATGGGCAACGACAGCAGCGCCGAGAATTCGCGTCCGACGTCGATGCTGGTGTCGAACGCGATCCAGACGAACACCACCGAATCGATGCAGCTGATGGCCGACATGACCGGCGGCATCGCCTCGGTGCAGACCAACAACTTCAAGAAGGCCTTCGACACGATCGTCAAGGACCTCGATTCGTACTACTCGCTCGGCTACCGCGCCGCGAACACGGAGCGCGTCGACCGCCAGCGCGCCATCGAGGTGCGGCTGAAGAACGATCCGAAGTTCAACCAGTACATCGTCCGCGCGCGGCAGTCGTTCGTCGAGAAGTCGACCTACGCGGAGATGAGCGATCGCGTCATCGCCAACCTGCTCTACACGTCGAAGGCGAACGACATGCACGTGCTCGTCCGCATGAGCCGGCCGATCCCGACCGACGACGAGCTGTATCGCGTGCCGGTCGAAGTGCAGATCCCGATGGAGAGCATCACGCTGCTGCCGCAGGGCGAAGGACAGTACGTCGGCGGCTTCGATGTCTACGTCGTGGTGGCCAACAAGGACGGCGACATGTCCGACGTCGCGCGCAAGTCGCACCAGATCGTCGTGCCGGCCGCCGACATGCCGAAGACGAAGGGAAAGTTCTACACCTACACGCTCGAGCTGCTGATGGAGCCGGGCCTGAACAAGCTGTCGGTCGGCGTGGTCGATTCGATCTCGAACGTGAGCGGCTTCGCGCGCGATCAGATCATTGCGCAGGATCTGAGATGAGTTGCCGGTTGCCGGTTTTCAGTTGCCGGTAACTGGCAACCGGTAACCGGTAACCATGCGTCTTCTCCTCACGATTCAGTACCTCGGCACGCGTTACGCCGGCTGGCAGACGCAGGCGAATGCCACCGGCGTGCAGCAGGTGCTGGAGGAGGCGCTGGCGACGCTGTTCGGGTCGCCGGTGCGCATCCACGGGGCGGGACGCACCGACGCCGGCGTGCACGCGGCGGCGCAGCGGGCGCACTTCGATCCGCCGTTCGCCATCCCGCCGCGCGGACTCCTCCTCGGGCTCAATCAGCTCCTGCCGCACGACATCCGTGTGCTCGCCGTCGACGAAGTGGCGGACGACTTTCACGCCCGCTTCAGCGCGGTTTCGAAGACCTACGCGTATCGCATGTGGAACGCCGAGGTGGCGGACGTGTTCGCGGCCGAAACGCATGCGCATGTTGCGAAGACGCTCGAGCACGCCGCGATGCACGACGCGGCGCAGCAGCTCCGCGGCGAGCACGACTTCGCGCTCTTCACCGTCGCCGACCCCGAGGTCAGCTCGACGGTGCGCACCATCTCGCAGATCGACCTCGCGCGCGACGGCGCCGCCATCACCCTCACCGTCACGGCCGACGGCTTCCTCCGCTACATGGTCCGGCGGATCGCCGGCTCGCTCATCGAGATCGGCCGAGGCAAGCTCGACCCTGCGCGGATGTGGGAAGAAGCGCGGTGGACGGCTCCGGCAAAGGGGTTGACGCTGATCGATGTGAGCTATCATCGCCATTCGCGATGATCGACCTGCGCAAACTGGCAGAACCGGGCTCGATCGAAGAGACGCAGCTCGAAAAGATCGACCTCCGGCGCCTTCCACGTCACGTCGCCGTGATCATGGACGGCAACGGACGGTGGGCCAAATCGCGCAACCTCCCGCGCGTCGAAGGACATCGCGCCGGCATCACCTCGGTGCGGGAGATCGTCGAGACCGCGGCGCGCCTCGAGCTCGGCGTCATCACGCTCTACGCCTTCTCCGTCGAGAACTGGAAGCGGCCCCGCTACGAGGTCGCCACGCTGATGATGCTGCTCAAGGAGTACCTGCGCAAAGAGCTGGCGACGCTGATGGACAACAACATCCGCTTCACGCCGATCGGCCGCATCGAAGGGCTCGATCCGAGCGTGCAGCGCGAGCTGCGGTACGCGCAGGAGCAGACCGCGAACAACAGCGGCCTCCTCTTCCAGATCGCCCTCAACTACGGCGGCCGCGCCGAGATCGTCGACACCGTCAACCGCATCATGGCCATGCTCCGCGAAAAGGAGATGAGCGACGCGGTCATCGACGAATCGTTCTTCGGCGATCACCTCTACACCGCGAACGTCGACGATCCCGACCTCCTCATCCGCACCAGCGGCGAGCTGCGCGTCTCGAACTTCCTCCTCTGGCAGATCGCCTACGCCGAGATCCACGTGACGAAAGTCCTCTGGCCCGACTTCCGGAAGCAGCACCTGTTCGAGGCCATCATCGACTTCCAGTCGCGCGACCGCCGCTTCGGCGGAGTCGATCCCTCCGACTCCGAGATGTTCATCGAGAGCTCCTCATAACGTGAAATACACCCGCGAACTGACGTCGCTCGTGGCCGCGCCGGGAGCCATCTGGATCATCGGCTGGTCGCAGGAGTACGTGTTCGACGTGACCATCGCCCTCGTCGCCGGACTCGCCCTCTACGAATTCCTCATCCTCGGCGAGCGGAAGGGCTACCGCGTCCCGAAGACGATCTGCATCGCCGTGATGCTGTTCATCGTCGGCGCGTTCGTGCTCGAGCCGATCTCCGTCGAGATGGGCGTCTTCCTCGCGCTGCTGCTGATCCCCGCGTCGTACGTCTTCAGCCGCGGCAACCTGCTGGAGGACGCGCTGCCGTCGAGTGCCATCGCCGTCATGGCCACGCTCTACGTCGGCATGCTCGGCGGCTCGCTGATCCGCATCCGCAAAGACTTTCCGGGCGACGGCCCGAAGCTCGTCTTCTTCCTGCTGATCGTCGTCTGGATCGGCGACGCCGGCGCGTATTACGTCGGCAAGACGTTCGGCAAACACCGCCTCTCGCCGCGCATCAGCCCGAAGAAGAGCATCGAGGGCCTGATCGGCGGGATCTCGACGTCGGTCATCGCCGCGGTGATCATCCACTTCACGTTCTTCCCGCACTTCCCGCTGATCCACGCCGTGATCGCGGGCGTCATCCTCTCGGTGTCCGGCGTCGTCGGCGATCTCGCGGAGTCGATGTGGAAGCGCTCCGCGGCGGTGAAGGACTCCGGGACGCTGATCCCGGGACACGGCGGCTTCCTCGACCGCTTCGACTCGATCTTCTTCACCGCGCCGCTGCTGTACGTCTATTGGGTGCTGATCCAGAACGGGTTCACCAGCCTGCGCATCATGTCGGCATGAAAACAAACGATGAACGCGGAACGATGAACGATGAACAAGGCCGGGCCACCGCCTTGCCCTTCATCACGCTTGTCCCGTTCATCGTTCATCGTTCATCGTTCATCGTTCGATCATGAAACGAATCTCCATCCTCGGCAGCACCGGCTCCGTCGGCCGCTCCACACTCGCGGTGGTCGATGCGTTCCCCGACGACCTGCGCGTCGTCGGCCTCGCCGCCGGCGGCAACATCGACCTCCTCGCCGAGCAGGTGCAGCGCTACCGACCCGAGCTCGTCTCGGTGCGCAGCGCGGACGACGTCGAGCGCCTCCGTGCGCTCGTCGACGGCCCGATCAACATCGTCTGCGGCCCCACGGGCGCGTGCGACATCGCCGCGCTGTCATCCGCCGACGCCGTGATCGCCGCGATCGTCGGCGCCGCCGGCATCGCGCCGGTGCACGCTGCGCTGAAGGCCGGCAAGCGCGTCGGCATCGCGAACAAGGAAGTGCTCGTCGCCGCGGGCGACGTCATGACCCGCGCCGCGCGCGACCACGGCGGCGAGATCCTGCCGGTCGACTCCGAACACAACGCCGTCCATCAGGCACTCCGCTGCGGCGTCCATCCGGAAGTGCAGCGCATCATCCTCACCGCCTCCGGCGGCCCGTTCCTCCGCCGCGACCTCGGCACATTCGACGACGTCACCATCGAGGCCGCGCTGGCCCATCCGACGTGGAAGATGGGCAACAAGATCTCCATCGACTCCGCGACGATGATGAACAAAGGCCTCGAGGTCATCGAGGCACATCACCTCTTCGACCAGCCGGTCGACGCGATCGACATCCTCATTCACCCGCAGTCGATCGTCCATTCGATGGTCGAGTTCGTCGACGGCTCGATCATCGCGCAGCTCTCGACCACCGACATGAAGTTTCCCATCCAGTACGCGCTGCTCTACCCCGACCGCGTCACCGCGCCGTTCGGCCGCCTCGACCTGGCCAAGATCCGCACGCTCGATTTCCTGCCGGTCGATCCGCAGCGCTTCCCCGCGGTCGGCCTCGCCTACGCCGCCTGCCGCGCCGGCGGCTCGATGCCGGCCGTGCTCAATGCGGCGAACGAGATCGCCGTCGAGCGCTTCCTGGCCGGAGAACTTCCGTTCACCGGGATCGTAGATATTGTGAGCCGCGTGCTCGACAGACACTCCGGACACGTCGCCCCGATCGAAACCGTTGACGATGCGTTGCAGTGGGATGGCTGGGCCCGCAATGAAGCGCGCGGAATCGATGTTGCAGTCAGACGCTGATTTCTGAACACATGGCCATCATTCAACGCATCCTCCAGAGCGACCCCGTTGCCTTCGTCGTCGTCCTCGGACTGCTGATCTTCTTCCACGAGGCAGGTCACTTCCTCGTGGCGAAGCTGTTCCGCGTCCGCGTGCTCGTTTTCTCGTTCGGTTTCGGAAAACGGCTCTTCGGCTTCGAGGCAGGCGGCACCGACTACCGCGTTTCGCTGGTGCCGCTCGGCGGCTACGTCCGGATGGCCGGAGATACCCCCGAGGACAATCAGCCGGCGAACCCCGACGAGTTCCTGTCGAAGCCGAAGTGGCAGCGCTTCCTCATCCTCTTCGCCGGTCCGTTCATGAACCTCTTCATCGCCGTCGCGGTCTTCGCGATGGTCGACATGATCGGCGTCGAGCAGCGGACCGTGCTGCCGGTGATCGGCGAGATCTCGGCGAAAGAGCCGGCCGAGCGCGCCGGACTGCACGTCGGCGACCGCATCACGGCGATCAACGGCGAGAAGATCGCCGACTTCGATGACCTCCGGCTGGCGATCAGCATGCACGCCGGAACGCCGCTCCGCGTCGAGTATCAGCGCGGTAATCAAAAACTGACGACGACGCTCACCCCGCGCCGCGAGGAGAGCGAGTTCGGCCCCGTCGGCCGCGCGGGCATCCGTCCGCTGGAAGAGCCGATCGTCGGCCGCGTCAATCCGAATTCGATCGCCGCGAAGGCGGGACTGCACACCGGCGACCGCATCGTCGCGGTCAACGGCAAGCCGATCACGCAATACACGGAGTTCGACAACGCGATCATCAACTCGAAGGGCGGCGCGCTCGTGCTCGACCTGCAGCGCGGCACGACGCCGGTGCACGCCGTGCTCGCCGCCGCGCCGCTGAAGGACAGCGATCCGTATCGCGGCTTCCTCCCGCCGACGACGATCCGCAAGTTCGGCTTCGGCGAGGCCGTCGTCGACAGCGTGCAGCAGAACCTGAAGATGCTGAAGTTCGCCGGCGAGGCGCTGCGTCGCCTCTTCACCGCGCAGGGCTCGATGAAGGAGCTGAGCGGGCCGCTGCAGATCGCGCACATCTCCGGCGAGATGTTCCGCCGCGGCTGGATCGCGACCGTGCTGCTGATGTCGATGATCTCGCTGCAGCTCGGCGTGATGAACCTGCTGCCGATCCCGGTGCTCGACGGCGGTCACATCATGGTGCTGCTGATCGAAGGCGTGGCCCGCCGCGACCTCTCGATCCGCGTGAAGGAGCGGATCCAGCAGCTCGGTTTCGCGCTGCTCGCCGCGCTGATGATCGTCGTGATCTACAACGACATCCTCGGCGAGATCACCCGCTTCAAGCGCGGCTGATTTCGTTCCGCAGCATCGTCTTCCGCAGCAGATCGAGCGTCCACTGCGTCGAGAACCAGCGGACGAGATTCCGCGTCATCGGCCAGAACATCTTTCGATGCTCGATGACGTCCGGTCCCGCGACGGCGATGTGTACCGTGCCGACCGGCTTCTCCTCGCTCCCGCCGCCCGGCCCGGCGACGCCGGTGATGCCCGCGCCCCACGTGGTGCCGAACCGTTCGCGGATCCCTTTGGCCAGCGCGATCGCCACTTCCTCCGACACCTCGCCGTGCGCGCGGATGAGCGCAGGATCGACGCCGGCGATCGCCGTCTTCGCCGCCGCGGTGTAGCAGACGCCGCCGCCGAGGAAGTAGCGCGATGAGCCAGCGACGTCGGTGATGCGCGACGACAGCATCCCGCCGGTGCACGACTCGGCGGTCGCCAGCGTCGCGTTGCGCGCGACGAGCATCTCGCCGACGACCGACTCGAGCGTGTCTTCGTCGAAGCCGAAGATGCGGTCGCCGAAGAGATCGAGCAGCTCGCGCTCGCGCGTCGCAATCTCGTCGCGCGATTGCTCGACGAGATGCAGCTCGACGCCGCCCGGCGACGCAAGGATGGTCAGGAATTCGCCCTTGTGCGCGTCGTAGTAGGGCTTGAGGTGCTCTTCGACGAGCGACTCCCCCATGCCCGCGATCTTCAGCACGCGGCGGTGCCGGGCTAGCCCGCCGGTGAGCTCGGCGAGCCACGGCCGGAAGTACGTTTCGAGCATCCATTCGAGCTCGTGCGGCACGCCGGGGAAGACCCACACCTGCTTGCCGCGCGTCTCGATGTGAAAGCCCGGCGCCGTGCCTCGATCGTTGATCAGCGTCGTCTGTCCGACGAAGATCTGCGCCTGTTTTTTGTTGACCTCCGGCATCTTCCAGCCGCGCGCCGCGAAGCGCGCCTCGAGCCGCGCGACGAGATTCGGATCCTCGACCATCGGCAGCCCGAGCGCCCCCGCCAGCGCCTCGCGCGTGAGGTCGTCCTCGGTCGGCCCGAGGCCTCCGGTGATGATCAGCATGTCGGCGGAGACGAGCGCGTACTCGATCGCCGAGACGACGTCGCCGAGCCGGTCGCCAACGATCGATTTCCGCACCAGCTCGACGCCGTAATCTTCCAGGACGACCGTGATCTTCAGCGAGTTGGTGTCGACCCGCGTCGGCCCGAGCATCTCGGAGCCGATGGCGAGAATGGCCGCATTACGTGGTGAACCGCTCATGCGCCGCAGCGTACTTGGCGGCGCGAAACGTCGCAACCGTTAGAGGGGAGCTCACCCCTCACGCGAGCTCGAGATCCGTCTTTCGGAAGTCGTTCCCCTGGCAGAGCAACGGCTGGCGCGCCAGAGCTGCCGTAGCGTAGGTCATGCAGTCGCCGAAATTCAGCGCGGCGGGATGCCGGCCCTTGCCGAACCGCGCGTAGGCGTCGATTGCGCGCTGCCAGTGCAGATCGGTGAACGGCACGATCTCGATACCCGTCTCTTCGAAAAAGCGCAGTAGCGAGCCGGTCGCGTTCTGGCCGAGGCGGTTCGTCAATACGACTCCGGTCTCCGCGGCTGTCGGCGCGCCGATGCCGGCAAAGTCGGCATTGACGATCGTCGAAAGCAGCGCCTCTGCAGCGGCTTCGCGAAACAGAATCGCCAGAATCGCGGAGCTGTCGATGATCACACGCCCCTCTTGCCGTAGCCGAGGATCTCCTCGCGTTCCTTCTTCGTGACGCCACGGCCCAGAAGCTTCCGAGGGATCTTCGGCCAGACCTCTTTTTCCAGAAAGTCGAGGGCGTGATCGAGTCGCCGCTTCGGGGATGCTCCGACGGCGACCCGATCTCTCCGTTCCTCGAGGGCGCGCAAGATGGCAGCGGTCTTCGATTCACCCGTGATGCGGGCGAGTTCCTCCGCCAGCCGCTCGACCTTTTCATTCTTGATGTTCAACGCCATGGTAGAAAAATTCTACCATTACACCGCGGTGCTGCACGCTCCCGCGGTCACCGTCGTCGCGCAGCACGCCGTCTTTGCCGCGTTCTCCGGCAGGTTGTCCTTGAGCACGACGAATGCTTCCCACTCGTTGCCGTCGGGGTCGTGGACCCAGGTCTTGTCCTGCGTGGCGTAGCAGCAGTCGGTCTTCATCTCGTCGCGGGTGACGAGGCCGGTCTCGGACCAGCGCTGGCGGATGGCGAGCACGTCGTCCGTGGACCGCACCTGTAGCCCGAGGTGGGAGAGCGCGCCGGCATTGGCGAGGTCCGGCACCTCGTTCAGCGCGAAGTTGAGCGGGGGGTTCTGCACGTCGAACTTGGCGTAGCCGGTGCGGACCTTCGACGGCTCGATGCCGAACATCTTCCGGTAGAAGTCGATGGAGCGCTCCACGTTGCGGACGTTGATGGAGACGTGGGCCTTGAGAATCTGAACTTCGGGTGTCATGATGTCCTCCTCATATTTGCGTTAACGAATATGAGCCCGAAGAACACATCTGTCAAGGCGAATATGAAAAAATCTGCCGAAGCGCTGGAGATCCTGTTTCAGGCCCTGGCCGACCGCACCCGTCTGCGGCTCCTCAACCTGATGTCGGGCGGCGAAGTCTGCGTCTGCTTTTTCGTGGAGGTGCTGGACGAGCCGCAGTCGAAGATCTCGCGGCACCTCGCCTACCTGCGCGGCGCGGGACTGGTCTCGACCTCGCGCGACGGGAAGTGGATCAACTACGCGATCACGCCGCCGGAGCACCCGGCGGCGCGCGCCGCGTTCGACGCCGTCATGGCCGCGATGAGCGACGACCGCGAGCTGCAACGCGACCGCGCCGCGCTGTCGCGCGCCTGCTGCTCGCCGCGCGCGCCGGAACAGCTCCAGCGCGCGCCGCGGCCGGCAATCAGTCGCGCACCTTCGCCGTCCCGTTGAAGTACGCCTGGTACTTCGGCCAGCTCCAGATGGCGAGCTCGCGGCCGACCTTCAGCCCGACATTGTTGTCGTTCGGGATGTGATAGCCGCCGAGGGCGCGGGAAAGCGCCGCCATCTCGGCGACGGAGGTCCACGTCGGCATGTCGAGCGTCACGTAATCGCCGGGCATCTCCTCGGTCAGCTCGCAGTGGCGGCGGCGCTCCATGTAGCCATACGTGTCGCTGCCGGTGAAGAGCTCGATGATCTTCGAGCTCGCGCCGCTGACCGTGGCGTGGCCGCTGGTGTAACCAGGGAACGGCGGCGTGATGAACGCTTCCGGCGAATACGGGCACCACTGCTCGGCCGGCATCTGCTTCGTGCCGCCGTGCGGACCGGCCCAGCCGGTGAGCATCTCGCCCTTGTGGTAGTAGTGGATCAGCGTCCACGGCCGCGACGTGTCGTAGTAGCGCTTCGTCTCCCAGCAGGAGATGAACGCGTCGAACGCCACGTTGGCCACGGTGAAGTAGAGCTTCACGTCTTCGTCGAGCGTGTGATGATCGCGGCGCGACACGTCCTGCGCGAACCGCATCCAGTGTCCGCTCTGGCCCGTCGAGCGCGGACCTTCGCGCATGAACTCGACGAGGGCCTTCTGCTCCCTCGTCAGGTGCGCGTTGTAGTCGAGGACCTGGTCGGCTTCCTTGCGCAGCATGTCGTTCGCAGTCGTGGTCTTCGGAGGCGGTCCCGGCCGGAACTGGGCGCTGTTCTCGATGGCGAACGGTTTCACGCGATACCAGTGCGGCGTCAGGAAATTCGGCGTGACCTTCTTCCCGTCCTTGAGCGTGAAGGTGATCGGCTGCCAGCGATCGGGATCGATGATCTTGTCCGGCGGGTTGAACGGGACGTAGTACGTGTAGTCGCCGTACGGCGTGCCGTTGCCGCCGACTTCATCGCCCAATTGATTCGAGCCGTCGTGGCGGCGGTAATCGATCACCGCCTGCGCGGCGATGTTGCCGATGCCTTCCGGTGTGGCCGGATCGACCGACTGGTTCGCCGGGTCGTATCCGAATTTCTTCATCTGCTCGTCGAGGTAGCTCTTCGCTTCCGGATAGTCGAACAGCAGCGCCTTGTACGAGGCGTAGCTGATGGCCTTCTTCTTGTTCTCCAGCGTGCGCTCGGCGGGCGGCCGGCGCAGCGTTCCGCCGAGGCGCGAGCCGACTGCTTTGTCGTCGTACGCGGCCCACGCGTCGAACATCGACGTGGCCCAGATCGCGAACATACGCGAGCCGATGGTCGGCCGCGGAGCATGGACCTCGTGCTCCCTCGCGATCACTTCCTCGGCGATGTCGCACCAGTCGTAAGCCAGCGACACGCTCGAATGATCGTCGACCGCCATGAAGTGATGCAGCGGCTTTTTCGGGGCGTCCGCGGCGTGTGCGTGAGGGGTGGCAAAAAGCAGAAAAAGGGCGGAAATCGTGGAGAAAAGTAGCGTTTTCATAGAGACCTGAGTGTGGGAGCAGTTTAGCAAAAACGTCACGCCGTCGTTGAAAGCTCGAGCTCTTCCTTTTCTTTGGCCAGCGTCTCCCACTTGCCGTAGAGCAGGTCGATCATCGCTTTCAGGTCGTGGTTCTGCTGCTGGATCTTCTTCATCCGCTCGCCGTCGCGGTAGACCTCTTCGGAGCAGAGCAGCAGGTCGTTGCGCTCGCGCTCACGCTCGGCGCCGGCGATGCGGGACTCGAGTGCGGCGATCTCTTCGTCGATTTTTTTGAGGCGCTTTCTGGCTTCTTTGGATGGCCCCTCACCCGCCCTTCGGGCACCCTCTCCCCGCGGCGCGGGGCGAGGGACAACGACGGGCTCGTGCTTCACGGGAGCGGCGACTCCGGCTTTGAAGCGCTCGACGAGATCGGTGTAGTTGCCGGCGTAAATCTCGGCGGCGCCGTCTTCGACGAGGATGATGTTCTCGGCGACGCGGTCGATGAAGTAGCGGTCGTGCGAGACGACGATCAGCGCGCCGGTGTAGGCCTCCAGCGCTTCCTCCAGCGCCTCGCGCGTGTAGACGTCGAGGTGGTTGGTCGGCTCGTCGAGGAGCATCAGGTTGCCGCCGGTGTACATGATCTTCGCCAGCGCCAGCCGCCCCTTTTCGCCGCCGGAGAGGTCGCGCGTTTTCTTGAAGACGTCGTCCTCGAAGAACGAGAATTGCGCGAGATAACTGCGGATCTCGAGCTCGGTTTTGAGGCGGTCGAGGTTCCAGATCTCGTCGATGACGATGCCGTTCGGATTGAGGTCGCCGAGGGTCTGGTCGTAATAGCCGACCTGCACGTTGTGGCCGTAGCTCACCGTGCCGCCGAGCGGCTGCAGGCGCCCCGCGAAGGTCTTGAGCAATGTCGATTTGCCGGAGCCGTTCGGTCCCATGATCGCGTAGCGTTCGCCGCGGCGGACGGTCATGGTCAAGTTGTTGACGATCGGCTTCGACTCGTATCCCGCCGTCAGCCGGTCCGCGGTCAGCGAAATCGCGCCTGATCGCGGCCCCGCATCGAGCTTGAAGTTCGCCAGCGTCTCGTCAGTCTCGGGACGCTCCGCCTCGTCGAGCTTCGCCAGCATCTTGCGGCGCGACTTCGCCTGCTTCGTCTTCTGACCCGCGAGGTTGCGGCGGATGAAGTCCTGCGTCTTCTCGATGAACTCCTGCTGCCGCTCGTAGTCGGCGGCCATCTTCTCCATCCGCTCGGCGCGCAGCTCGAGAAACTTCTCGTAATTGCCGTTGTACTCGACGAGCTTGCCGTGCGCGAGCTCGACGATCTTCCCGACGGTGCGGTTGAGGAACGTCCGGTCGTGCGAGATGACGAGGTAGCTGCCCTTGAACGATTCGAGGAACTCTTCGAGGAACTCGATGCCTTTGAGGTCGAGGTGGTTCGTCGGCTCGTCGAGGAGGAGCAAGTCGACGCGCGTGAGCAGCACGCGCGCGAGCATGGCGCGGTTCTGCTGGCCGCCGCTGAACTCCGCGATCGGCCGCTCGAACTCTTTCTTGTCGAAGCCCAGCCCGGTCAGCACGCGCTCGACCTCGGCGTGCAGCGTGTAGCCGTCCGCGTGCTCGTAGTCGTGCTGCAGCTGCGAATATTTTTCGAGCAGCTTCTCGTGGTCTTTCGACGGATCGGCGAGGTCGTGCTCGATGATCCGCATCTTCCGCTCGAGCTCCAGCACCTCATGAAACGCGGTCTCGACGTAATCGAAGAGCGTCATCCCGGCCTCGGCGTCGAGGTGCTGGCCGACGTGGCCGAGGGAAAGGCCGTTGGAGCGGAGGATCTGCCCGTGGTCCGGCTCTTCCTGCTTGAGGAGGAGGCGGAAAAGCGTCGTTTTTCCGGCGCCGTTGCGGCCGACCAGCCCGACGTGCTCGCCGGGGTTGTGCTGCCACGTCACCCCCTGCAGGATGTCGTGCGGGCCGTAGGATTTCTCGACGTTGTCGAATCGGTAGAGCATGAGAGTGTTCGCGATACTCTTATCGCATGCGTCTGGCCGTCAACATCGATCACATCGCAACAATTCGCGAAGCCCGCAAATCCGATGAGCCCGATCCGATCGCGGCCGCCGTGATCTGCGAGCTCGCCGGCGCGCAGGGCATCACCGTGCACCTGCGCGGAGACCGCCGCCACATCCAGGACCGCGACGTCGAACTGCTGCGCCGCGTGGTCTCGACACATCTCAATGTCGAGATGGCGGCGACGTCGGAGATGGTGCGCATCGCGCAGACCATCAAGCCGCACCGCGTGACGCTCGTTCCGGAACGGAAGGACGAGGTGACGACCGACGGCGGACTCGACGTCGTGTTGCACTCGGGGAACATCGAGAAAAGCGTGCGCGGGCTGCTCGACGCCGGCATCGACGTCTCGATCTTCGTCGATCCCGACCTCGAGCAGATCCGGCAGTGCAGCAAGCTGCGCGCGCCGCGCATCGAGATCAACACCGGCAAATTCACCGAGGCGTTCACGCGCGAGTGGATGTCGGGCCAGTGGCAAAGTGAGCTGGAGAAGATCGCCACCGCCGCCCGCGCCGCGCGCAAGCTCGGCGTCGTCGTGCTGGCCGGACATGGCCTGAACTACCGCAACATCGACGCGATCGCGCGCATCGACGACATCGAGGAGCTGAACATCGGGCACTCGATCGTGGCCCGCGCGTCGCTGGTGGGCCTCGACGCCGCCGTGCGCGAGATGATCGCGCTGATGAACAACCCGCGGAAGCGCTAAGTTGGGCGATTGGGGTCGGGTCTGGAAAATCAACTTAACGCGGCTCGTTAAGTTGATTTTCCAGACCTGACCCCGAATTTCCAACTTAAGCGCGTAACGCCGCAAGCCGCTTGCGGATCGTTCTCCGCCGCCTCGGATCGGACTGCGCGGAAAAGCGCTCCGCCTCGTACATCGCGACGAGCGGCTCGAGCTCGCGCGCGGCGTCGGGATGTTGCGTCCGTAACTGCGCCAGCGCTTCCTCCATCGTCATCGACGGGCCGACGACGATCCCGAGCGCGCGCAGGTGCGATGCGAGGAGATCGAACACCGGCCGGCGGCGGCCGGCGATCGAATACGCGAGCGCGCCGAGGGTCACGATCAGCATCAGCCAGATCAGCGTGCGCGGCGACTTCAAACGCGCCAGCTGTTCGCCGAGCTGCGTCTTCGCGTCGCGGAAAAAGTCGCGCACGGCAGTGATGACGTTCGCCGCCATCGTCACCTGATCGGCAAGGCCGAAGGTCAGGACGTAACGGTCCCAGTAGTACGTCACCGAGTCGCCGAGCGCGTTGGCGTACGCGCGCAGGAGGCCGCTCTGGTCCATGCCCGGGCGCAGCGACGCGGGTGTCGGATCGAACGTCGTCCAGCGCGTGCCGTTCCACACCTCGACCCACGCGTGCGCGTCCTCGCGGCGGATGACGAAGTAGCCGGTCAGCGGGTTGTAGCGGCCGCCGTAGAAGCCGCCCGCGATGCGCGCCGGCACGTCGAGCGAGCTGAGAAGCGCGACCATGCCGGCCGCGAAGTATTCGCAGTGGCCGCGGCGCTCCTGCAGCAGGAACCGGTCGACGCTCATGGTGTGGCCGATCACCGCCGGATCGGTGACGTAATGGAACTTCGTGGAGAGATATTGCTCGATCTTCCCCGCGCGTCCGAGCGGATCGCCTGTCGTGCCGACGATCTGCCGCGCCATCGCCGTGACCTCGGGATTCGCCGGATAGTTGACGACGCGCGGCTCGAGCTCGCGCAATGGCTCGATCTCGCGCGCCACCGAGACGTCGATGCTCACCATGTCGGTCGGTCGGCGCGGCGGCGCGGTCGTCAGCGCTTCGTTCTGCGGCCCTTCCCACAGCACCGGCACGCCGCTGATCGCATACGTGCCACTCGGGAGATAGAGCCGCCCGTTGGTCAGCAGATGCTGCTGCACGGTGATGACGCGCTTGAGGCCGATCGGCCGGGCCACGCGATAGATGCCGTCGCGCGAGTGGAGCTCGCGAAAGCCGCTCGCGCTCTGCAGCCACTGGTTGCGCGAGAAGCGGTCGTAGATGGCGCCGCGCAGGCGGATCGGAGTGAAGAACGGCACCGCATCGGGCGTGATCCAGATGCGCGCGATGACGGTCGGATCGGGCGTGGAGGTCCGCTCGCGATTGAAATCGATCGTGTCGGAAAGGCCGGTGCTGGCGTTCGTCAGCGAGCCGGCCAGCCCCTGCATCATCGGATTGCGCACGCGCGGCACGACCGGAAAAAGGATCGCCGCGACGCAGGCCGTGCCGGCGAGGTAGAACGTTGCCGCGCGCGAGGACGGCGGCTCGGCGTATTCGCGCCCGAGCGCGGCCACCGTCTCGATGTGGCTGACGTACATCAGCTGCCGGAACATCAGGAACGCGAAGACGATGACGAACAGCAGGATCGTGATGTGCGTGGCGGTGGCGATGCTGGCCACGAAGATCAGCGCGGTGGTCAGCAACCGCTGCGCGTAGTTGCGCACGCGCGCCGATTCGATCGGCTGGTACGTGGCGATGAAAAGCACGAGGTGCGTCGACGCCGCGATCGCGCTGCGGGAGATGACCGCCGCGTCGAGGACGTAGAAGCCGACGTAGAGAATCGCGACGGTGCGCATGATCAGCGACGGGATCAGCTCGGGACTCTTCCCCAGCGCCACGCGCAGGATGATGCCGGCCATCACGACGTGGAAAGCGAGCAGCGGCGCGACGCCGACCGCCTGCGTCAGGTACAGCGGCACGGCGGCGAAGCTCGTCAGGAGCAGCGTTTCGATCTCACGCCGTGCGGGCGTCATCGCTCCTCCCGATCGAAAAGACGACGGCGTTGCGCTCGTACGGAATGGCGAACGGCTCGTGCGCGGCCTCGATGAGCGCGAGGGCGCGCAGCAGCGCGCTGGCATCGTCGTCCTTCGTGTGCAGCGTCACGCGCGGCAACGAGAGGACGACTTCCATCCCCCGCTTCACGGCGAAGAAGACGTACGTCGCGGCCTCGCTGATCAGCTCCTCGAACGCTTCGTCGCTCGTCCCGCGCGGCTTGAACGGATCGAGCACCACGTGCACGCTTTTCGCCGCCTCGGCTTCGGTCTGCTTGATGATCCACCGCCCGAGGCTCGCTGATTTTTTCCAGGCGACATGGCGCAGCGAGTCGCCGCGGACGTATTCGCGGAACGAGTGCACTTCGCCCCCGGCGCCGATCTGGCTCGTGGCCACCTCGCCGTCGCCGGTCGATTCGAGCATGTGCCGCTCGCGCTGGCCGTCGAGCAGCCGCGGGAAAACCACGACCTCGCCGCTCATCCGCACACGGCGCTTCTTCAGGAAAAACCCGAAGGGGTAGCGCGTGTAGAAGTCGAGCCGGTTGACGTTGACGATGCCGCGCCGGTCGAAGTGCAGCGTGACCGGGACTTCGAGCGTGCTGCGCCGCATCACGATCGGCACCAGCACCGGCTCGAGCGCGCCGCCGGCGATGACGACGTCGCGCACGTTCCAGATCCGCGAATCGTTGTGCAGCCGCAACACACCGTGCGCCGGCCGCCCCACCCACGGCTGCCCCATCGCCGCGAACTCCACCCGCAGATGCTTCAACCCACCCTTCGACGCGATGCCCGAGAGCAGCAGACACCCCAGCAGAAACGTCAGCCCGATGTAGAGCGCGTTGTTGCCGGTGTTCAGCGCCGCGAACCCGATGACGACCGTGAAGAGCACGTAGCTCGTCCCCACTTTGGTCAGCCGGACCACGCCGTCGAAGGCGAAGGTGGGAGGAGCGGCGGTGCTCATGTGTTGATTAGACGTGCGAGGTGCACGCGCGATTCCACGGGACCGGCCGCCGTCGCCGAACGTTTCCCCGAACGCGGCATCTTGTGGATCGGTCGGGCCTGCGGTATGTACATTGAACTGAAGGATCGGCGGCATGGCTAACGACTACATCCCTCTTCTCACCTTGCTGCTCTTCGCGGCCACGCCACAACAAGGCCTACGAAGAGTGCATCCACCGATCCGAGGAAGATCTCATTCGCGAAGTGTGGGGCCCCGCCGGGAAACCGAAGCCCCCTACCGCGGAACCGGAATCTCGTTCACGATCCGCTGAATGAAGATCGCCTCCGGCGAGCGGTCGCCGCGCATGGAGCGGCGGTCGCGCATCGTGATGCGGTGCGACAGCACCGGCACGGCGAGGCGTTTGATGTCCTCCGGGACGACGAAGTCGCGGCCCTGCACCATCGCCAGCGCCTGACACGCCTTGAAGAACGTCAGCGCGCCGCGGGTCGAGACGCCGAGCTCGACTTCCGCGTGCGTGCGGGTCGTCTGCACGATCGTCATCAGGTACTCGAGCAGCGACTCGTTGACGTGGATGTTGCCGACCTGCTGCTGCAGCTCGCGGACTTCCGGCTCGTCGAGCACCGGCTCGAGGTGGTCGAGCACGTCCTGCGCGCCGCCGGAGCGGAGGAGCTTCTTCTCGTCCGTCGCGTTCGGATAGCCGATGGTCAGCTTCATCAGGAAGCGGTCGAGCTGCGACTCCGGCAGCGGGTACGTGCCGACGTGCTCGATCGGGTTCTGCGTCGCGATCACGAGGAACGGATCGGGCAGCGGCAGGCGCCGCTTCTCCACCGTGATCGTCCCCTCGTTCATCGCCTCGAGCAGCGCCGATTGCGACTTCGGCGTTGCACGGTTGATCTCGTCGGCCAGCAGGACGTTCGTGAAGATCGGGCCGGAGACGAACTCGAACTCCCCCGCGTCCTGGTTGTAGATCGTCACGCCGACGATGTCCGCCGGCAGCAGGTCGCTGGTGAACTGGATGCGCTGAAACGACAGCGACACCGACCGCGCGAGCGCATGCGCCAGCGTCGTCTTGCCGACGCCCGGCACGTCCTCGAGCAGGATGTGCCCCTTCGCCAGCAGCGCCGCGACCGCGAACTGCACGACCTCCGATTTACCGCGGATCACCTTCTCCACATTCGCCTGCAATGCGGCGATGCGGTCGAGCGAGCGATTCAGCGACACTGCTTCTCTGGCCATTGCTACTTAGACGCGCAACTACGAAAACTGTGCCGGGGGACAAAGCGGTTGAGCGATCGAGTGATTGAGCTGTTGAGCTCAATAGCTGAACAGCTCAACTGCTCAACAGCTTCCGCGAAGCATCAACACTTGTTGTAATTCGGCCCGCCCCCACCCTCCGGCGGCACCCATGTGATGACCTGGTAAGGGTCCATGATGTCGCACGTCTTGCAGTGGAAACAGTTGGTGAAATTGAGGAACGGGACGCGGCCGCGGCCGTCGGGCGTCGGCTGCGGCTCGTAGACGTTCGCGGGACAGAAGTGCAGGCACGGGTTGCCGTACTCCTCCGTGCAGCGCGTGATGCAGACCTCGGTGTCGGTGATCAGCAGGTGCGCCGGCTGATTCTCCTCGTGCAGCACGCCGCCGTAGTAGACGTCGCTGACCTTGTCGAAGGTGTACGTGTTGTCGAACTTCATCTTCTCCGGCGCGTGCGGGTGCTCGGTGCCGAAGTAGCGCTGGATGCGCGTCATCCGTTCGTGTCCGGCATGACCCTCGAGCCGGTCCGAGACTCCGAAACCGCGGCCGCCGGTGATCATCCCGACGCCCGCGTTGAACATGCCGGCGAGCTGCCCGTTGTCGAATGCCTGATGGAAATTGCGCTGCGAATAGAGCTCCTCGCGCGCCCATGAAGCCTCGAACAACGCCTCGTACTCGCGCAGCTGATTCGACGAAAAGTCCTCATTGAGCAGCGCGTGGAACGCCGCCTCGGCCGCGAGCATCCCCGACTTGATGCCGAGGTGGATGCCTTTGAGCCGCGCGCCATTGAGATAGCCGGCGGAGTCGCCGGTGATCATGAATCCTTCGCCGTACATCCGCGGCATCGAGAAGTAGCCGCCCTCGGGGATCGCCTTCGCCCCCGCCGAGATCATCTTGCCGCCCTGCAAAATCTCGCGGATCGACGGCTGCAGTTTGTAACGCTGGAACTCGTGATGCGGATCGAGCGTCGGGTTGCGGTAGTCGAGACCGATCACCAGTCCGATGTCGACGATGCGGTCCTTCATCCCGTAGATGAAGCCTCCGCCAAACGTCTCCATGTCGAGCGGCCAGCCCATCGTGTGGATCACGCTGCCCGCCGGATAACGATCATCCGGCAGCTGCCAGAGCTCTTTGACGCCGAGCGAGTAGACCTGAGGGTTCTTCCCGGCGTAGAGATCGAACATCCCAGCGACCTGCTTCGACAGCGTGCCGCGCGGCCCTTCCGCGAGGATGGTGAGCTTCGCGCGGATGTCGACGCCCGGCTCGAAGTTCGCCTTCGGCTGGCCGTTCTTGTCGATGCCTTTGTCGCCGGTGCGGACGCCGACCACGCGTCCGTTCTCGACGATCACGCGCGTCGCGGCGAACTCGGGGAAGAGGTCGACGCCCATCTCGCCGACGATCGGTCCGAGCCAGCGCACCAGCTCGCCGAGGGAAACGACGTAGTTGCCGTGGTTCTGCAGCGGGGGCGGCATGATCGGCGCCGCGATCTTGAATTTTTCGAAGAGGTACCAGAACGCATCGCTGGTGACGGGCGACTCGACGGGGCAGCCGCGCTGCAGCCAGTCGGGCATCAGCTCGGCGATGCCGCGCGGATCCATCACCGCGCCGGAGATGCCGTGCGAGCCGATCTCTTTTCCTTTTTCGAGCACCGCGATCGACAGGCCCTCGAGCTTTTTCTCGGCCGCCGATTCGTTGTGCGCCTTGATCAGCGTGGCGAGCTGATAGGCGGCGGCGAGGCCCGCCGGTCCCGCGCCGACGATGACGACGTCGACGTCCAGCGTCTCGCGTTCGATGCCCGGAAGTTCAGCCATGTTCAGTCCCCCTGCAAGTCGCGCGAATTGTAGCGGATGCTATCCTTCCTACCGGCCCGAATGTCCGAAGAGCTGTTAGCGCTACTCCTGCTTCTGGTCTCCAGCGCCGTCACATCGTTTCTGGCGACGATCGTGGTAAGGCAGACCGCCGAAAAGATCGGCGCGCTCGACCATCCGGGAGACCGGCGCGCTCACGAGAAGATCACGCCCCGCCTCGGCGGACTGGCCATCATCTTCGGATTCGGCTTCCCCCTCCTTCTCCTCGCCGCCAACTCGCGCGCCGCGGTGATGGCCTCGAAGAACATCTCGTACCTCTGCGCCGTGCTCGCCGCGGGCTCGGTGGTGGTCGGCCTCGGCGTGTACGACGACGTCGTCGGCGCCGACGCGCCGCGCAAGTTCGCCGCGCAGATCGGCGCCGCGATCATCCTCGTCTCGTTCGGCTTCCGCTTCGAATCGATCTCGCTCGCCGGCTACAACATTCACCTCGGCGTGATCGGCTCGCTGGCCTCGATCATCTGGATCGTCGGCGTGATCAACGCCATGAACTTCATCGACGGCATCGACTCGCTGGCCACCGTCGTCGCGCTGACCATCGCCGTCTCGTTCGCCGTCATCGCCTTCATCCGCCACGACGCGTTTTCGCTGGTGATGATGACGGCGCTGGCCGGCAGCCTCGTCGGCTTCTATCCGTGGAACAAGCCGCCGGCGAAGATCTTCATGGGCGACACCGGCAGCCTCTTCATCGGCCTGCTGCTCGCGGCGATCTCGATCGCCAAGCCGAGCAAGTCGCCGGTCGCGCTGATCATCGGCGGCCCGATGCTCGCACTCGCCGTCCCCGTGCTCGACACGCTGATCGTCATGAAGCAGCGTTTCAACGGAGAGGCGACCCCGATCGTGAAGCGGATCGGCCGGATGTTCAACGCCGACCGGCTGCACATCCATCACATCCTCATCGAGCGGTTCGGCAACATCACGAAGACGATCGTCTCGATCTGGCTGATCACCGTGGTGTTCGCGATCTCCGCGATCATGACGGTCGTCGATTTCCTCAAGCCGTACGGCTACGGGATCGGGATCTTCGGGCTGGTGGCGATGACGTTGCTGCGCTACACGTCGGCGCGCCGAAACCCTTCTCCCCCGCGCCCGGGGGAGAAGGTGCCGCAGGCGGATGAGGGGGGCTCCCTCGCCAGTGGCACGGCCCCTCACCCGTCCCTCGACAAGCTCGGGACACCCTCTCCCCGCAACGCGGGGCGAGGGAAGAAAATCTGATGTGCGGAATCGCCGCCCTCTTCGCGTACAAAGACGGCGCGCCTCCGGTCCGGCGTGAGGAGCTGGAGGCGATCAACGAGCGGATGCGGCCGCGCGGGCCGGACGCGGGCGGGGCGTGGATCAGCGACGACGGGCGGGTGGGGCTCGCGGCGCGGCGGCTGGCCATCATCGACCTGAGTCCCGAGGGCGATCAGCCGCTGACCGATACGTCGGGCGACCTGGTCATCGTCTTCAACGGCGAGATCTACAACCATCGCGAGCTGCGCGCGCGGCTGGAGCGGAGCGGCGCGCGCTTCCATTCCTCCAGCGATACGGAAGTCCTGCTGCAGCTCTACCGCGCGCACGGCGCCGACATGGTCGAGCTGCTGCGCGGCATGTTCGCCTTCTGCATCTGGGACAAACGGACGGAGCGGATGTTCGTGGCGCGCGATCCGTACGGCATCAAGCCGCTGTACCTCGCGGACGACGGCAGCATGATCCGCATCGCCTCGACCGTGAAGGCGCTGCTTGCGGGCGGCGGCATCTCGCGCACGCGGGACGCGGCCGGCATCGCCGGATTTTTTCTCACCGGCACCGTGCCGGAGCCGTTCACGATGTTCGAATCGGTCCGCGCCGTCGAAGCGGGGACGTCGTTCTTCATCGACGCGAGCGGCCGCGGCCCGGCGCGTCCGCATTACTCGATCGCGAACGTCTTCCTGCGCGGCTGCGCGCAGCACGCATTCGTCGGGCTCGTCCCGCCGGCCATGCAGCTGCGCGAGTTCGTGAGCGAATCGCTGACGTATCACCTCGTCTCCGACGTGCCGGTCGGCGCGTTCCTCTCCGCCGGCATCGATTCGAGCGGACTGGTCGCGCTGGCCAACCACGTCTCGCGCGGCGGTCCGCTGCGCACCGTCACGCTGTCGTTCGATGTCTTCCACGGACACGAGCGCGACGAGTCGAACACCGCGGAGCGCTTCGCGCGCGAGATGCACAGCAAGCACACGACGCGGATGGTCACCCGGGAGGAGTTCGAGAGCGACCTGCCGCGCTTCTTCGACGCGATGGACCAGCCGACGATCGACGGCGTCAACACCTGGTTCGTCAGCAAGGCGACCGCGGAGCAGGGACTGAAGGTCGCGATCAGCGGCGTCGGCGGCGACGAGTTGTTCGGCAGCTACCCCAGCTTCGCCTCGGTGCCGCGCATGGTCCACGGCATGACACTGGCGCGCAAGGTCCCGGGCGGGATGCCGGCGGCGCGGGCGGCGCTGCGGATGCTGAAGAGCCCGAAGGCGCCCGGCATCGCCCGTTTCGGCTCGACCTGGAGCGGCGCGTACCTCGTGCAGCGCGGGCTCTACATGCCGTGGGAGTTGCACGAGGTGATGCCGCGTGATACGGCCGAGGAAGGGCTGAAACGGCTCGGTTTCCTGGAGCGGGCGGAGATGGCGCTGCAGCCCAATCCGTCGAGCGATTTCGGACGCGTGGCGACGCTCGAAGCGGTGTTCTACATGCGCAATCAGCTGCTGCGCGACACCGACTGGGCGAGCATGGCGCACTCGCTCGAAGTGCGCACGCCGCTCGTCGACGGCTGGCTGCTGCGCCAGCTCGCGCCGCTCCTCACGAACGAAGGTTCGGCGTCGAAGCAATACTTCGCCGACAGCCCCAAGCCGCCGCTGCCGGAGTACGTGCGCAATCGTCCGAAGACCGGCTTCGTCGTCCCGCTGATCGACTGGGCGCAACTCGAGCCGGACGGCACCGGCACGCGGATGCGAAGCTGGGCGAAGCGCGTGCTGGAGAACTTTGGTTGAAAGTCCTCCTCCTGACCACGGACATCTACGGCGGCTACGGCGGGATCGCGCTGTACAACCGCGACTTCGCGGCGGCGGTGGCGTCGCATCCCGATTGCGACGAGCTGGTCGTCGTGCCGCGGCTGATCCCGAACACGCCGGAGGAGATCCCGCCGAAGGTCCGCTTCGTGGCGGAAGCGGCGCGGAACAATGCCGCGTACTTTCGCGCGGTCGGCGCGTTGCGGCGCGAAAAATTCGATCTCGTTTTCTGCGGCCACGTGAACCTGCTGCCGGTCGCGCGGATGATGGTCGAGCGGCCGGCGCTCCTCATCTACGGCATCGAGGCGTGGAAGCCGCTGCGCGACCGCGTGCGCAACCGGCTGGCGCGCAACGCCTGCGCGGTGATCTCGATCAGCGACGTGACGCTGACGCGCTTCCTCGCCTGGTCGTCGTACGGCGGCCGGACGTTCATCCTCCCGAATGCGATCCATCTCGAGGAGTACGCCATCGGACCGCGCGATCCGGCGCTCGTCGCGCGCTACGGTCTCGAAGGAAAGCGCGTGCTGCTGACGGTCGGGCGCATCGTCGCGGCGGAGCGCTACAAAGGCTTCGACGAGGTCATCGAAGTCCTTCCCGATCTCCCGAAGGACGTCGTTTACCTCGTCGCCGGCGGCGGCAACGATCTCTCCCGCCTGAAGAAAAAGGCGGCCGACCTCGGGCTCGCCGACCGCGTGATCTTCACCGGACTCTTTCCCGATTCGGAGAAGCCGGCGCTCTACAACCTGGCGGACGTCTACGTGATGCCGAGCCGCGGCGAGGGCTTCGGTTTCGTATTGCTCGAAGCGCTGGCGTGCGGCGTACCGGCGATCGGCAGCCGCCACGACGGCGGACGCGAAGCGCTGCGCGGCGGCCAGCTCGGCGTCCTCGTCGATCCGGCCAGCTGCGCCGATCTCCGCCTCGCCATCAACGAGCTGCTCGCGCGCGGCGGCAGGCAGATTCCGCCGGGCCTCGCCTACTTCTCGTTCGACAATTTCCGCGCCCGCGTCCACACGATCATCAACGAGCTGCGGAAATGAAGCGCGCTCAGCTCTGGCATCGATCTTTCACGCGATGCGCTCATGCTCCTGCTCGCCGCCGCCCTCGCCACGCTCCTCCCGCTCAATGACCTCGGCCCCTCCCCTTACGGATACGGCTACTACGGCGGCCTGTGGGAGAACGGCTCGAACACGATTCCCTCCGACCACGCGGCCGCCGGACTGCAACAGGCGTCGCTGATCGAGCCGCTCGATGCGGACGGCCATCCGTCGCCGGACGGCAGAATCGGATTCGTGATCGCCGGCTTCGACGAGACGCAGCAGATCGGCGACGCATTCGCGGCGATGACGCAAAACGATCCGCGCGTGCGGCACGACGTCGTCTTCGCCAACGCCGCGATGGCGAACATGGACGCGCCGCACTGGGTGCTCTATCGCGATGCGAATTACGACCGCATCCGCAACACGGTGCTCAAGCCCGCGGGCCTTACGGAAAAACAGGTGCAGGCCGCGTGGGTCGAGCTCGAGGACGCGTATCCGTACACGCCGCTGCCGCCGCAATACTCCGACGCGTATCTGCTGAAGAGCTACTACGCCGCGGCGCTGCGCGCGATGAAGATCCGCTGGCCGAACCTGCAGGTGGCGTATCTCTCCAGCCGCGTCTACGGCGGCTACGCGACGACGGCGCGCAATCCCGAGCCGTACGCCTACGAGGCCGCGCTCTCGGTCCGCTGGGTGATCCTCGGGCAGGTCTCGACGATCCGCGACGGCGGCTACCTGTGGGACTCGCGCATCGGCGACGTCGATTACGCGCGCGGCTCCGTGCCGTGGGTGACATGGGGCCCGTACCTCTGGGCCAACGGCACGACGCCGCGCAGCGACGGGCTGACGTGGAACCGTGACGATTTCGCATCCGACGGCGAAGCGCTGTCGGACCAGGGCGCGCGCAAAGCGGCCGGAATGTTGTTCTCGTTCCTGATGACCGAGCCGACCGCGCAGTGGTTCCGCGCGGCGGATTTACCGGCGCGGGTCAGGCCAGCGCGGCATTGAAAGTATTGACCACATGCTTCCCGATCTCGAGCGATGCCGTCGCCGCGGGCGATGGCGCGTTGCAGACGTGAACGGCGCGGCCTTCGCGGCGGATCACGAAATCGTCCGCGAGTGAGCCGGCCGGCGTGAGCGCCTGCGCGCGCACTCCTGCTCCCGCGCGCACGAGATCGCGCTCCGCGACGTCGGGCACCAGCCGTTGCACGCTCTTCGCGAAGAGGCGCCGGCTGAGACTGCGCAGCATCTCGCGCCCGCCCTCCTGCCAGTTGCGCGCGGCGAGGCGCCAGAAGCCGCCGTAGCTGAACGTGTCGAGCATGTCGCGGACGCTGACATCGCGCCGGCGATAGCCCTCGCGCTTCAACGCCAGCACCGCGTTCGGTCCGGCGTGCACGTGCCCTTCGATGCCGCGCGTGAGGTGGACGCCGAGGAATGGGAACGCGGGATTCGGGACGGGATAGATCAGCGTGCGGATCAGCGACCCGCTCTCGCCCGTCACGTCGTAATACTCGCCGCGGAACGGGACGATGCGGATGTCTTTCGCGTGCGCGATGCGGTCGGCGAAGAGTCCCGCGCAGTTGATGATCGTCTTCGCGCGGAACTCGCCGCGCGTCGTCTCGATCACGTCGTCACGGATCGCAATCACGCGGCACGACAACTCCAGCTGCCCGCGCACGAGCGACGCCATCGTGTTCGCCACGCGCTTGTAATCGACGACGCCGGTCGACGGCACGTGCAACGCCGCGACCGCGTTGACGTGCGGCTCGTGCTCGCGCGCGCCCGCCGCATCGAGCCAGTGCGTCTCGACGCCGTTGCCACGCGCGTTCGTCTCCAGCGCGCGCAGCCGCGGGATTTCATCCTCCCTAGTCGCGACGATCAACTTGCCGCAGATCGAAAACGGGATCGCATGCGCGCGGCAGAACTCCACCATCGAGCGGTTCCCCTCGACCGCCATACGCGCCTTCAGCGAGCCGGGACGGTAATACACGCCCGAATGAATCACACCGCTGTTGTGCCCCGTCTGGTGCGCCGCCCAGGTGCTCTCTTTTTCGAAGACGACGACCGAGGCCGATTCGGGAAGTGCGAGCGCGGTGGCCAGTCCGACGATGCCGCCGCCGACGATGGCGTAGTCGAAGGTCATACGTCGATGCGGACGTCGCGCGAGGCGATGTTGCGGAGGAGGCGAACCGTGTCGGCGACCGCGCGTCCGAGATCGCCCTGCGAGGTGAAGCCGGCCTCGCGGAAGCGCTCCGCGCGGACGGTGTACGAGAGCTGATTCATGATCCGCGCGTCGACGAGCTGCACTTCGAGCTCCGGCACGTGCACGCGAATGGCGTCGACGATGTCGCGCACCGTCGCGTTGACCGTCAGCACGTTGTAGACGCGCTTGTCGAACAAGCCGCGCCCGATGATGAAGCTGATCGCGCGGACGCCGTCCTCGAGATCGAGATACGGGCGACGCTGGTCGAGCGCCGAGCGCCACACCGTGATCGGAATCCCCTGGCAGGCCTGCCAGATGAATTTGTTGACCGCGGTGTGGAAGCGCATGCCGGGCGAGACGCCGAAGATCGTGCCGAAGCGGCAGGTGATGAAGCGCAGACCCTTCGTCTCGCCGAGCTCCGCGAGCGCACGCTCGGCGTGCAGCTTCGATGTCGCGTACGGGCTCTGCGGCTGCAGGTCGGACTCCGGACAATCCTCATCGACGACGTCGCTCTGCGTCCCGTAGACGCTGGTCGTCGAGAGGAAAAGAAACGGCACGTCGGCCGCCGCGCATTGTTCGGCCACCTGCATCGTCGCCGTGAAGTTGACGCGCTCGACCTCCTCGGCTTTGTCGAAGCTCGACGCCGCATCGGTGATCGCCGCGAGGTGCACGAGCGCATCGGCGCCGGCAATCAATGGCGCGAGGTCCAGCTGCTGCACGTCCTGCTGCACGAAGCGGTAGCGCGCGCCATCGGGAAGGTTGAAGAGCGAGGTGTAACGCTGCGTCGAAAGGTCGTCGATCAGCACGAGCTCGCAATCGGGAAACGCAACCGGCAGTTCGCGGATGAGGCGCGAGCCGATGTGCCCGAGGGCTCCTGTGACGACGATCTTCATGACTCGAGGTATTCGCGAAGCAGCGGCCGGAAGTAATCGGCCGTCAGCGCCAGTCCTTTGCGCAGGTCGATCTGCGCCTGCCAGCCGAGGCGCGCGCGGATCTTGGCGTTCGAGATCACGGCATCGCCGATCTCGATCGCCTCGCGGTCACGCGGCCATTCGACGAGCTGCAGCTTTCCGCCGATGACCTCGACGATGGCGGTGGCGATCTCGACGACGCTCGACTGCGTGTCGCCGACGGCGAAAAAGACCTGGCCGTTCGCCTCGTCGGAGAGCGCGGCGCAGATCAGCGCTTCGACGACGTCGTCGATGTAGGTGATGGTGCGCAGCTGGCGTCCTTCTCCGAACACGGTGATGGTCTTGTTCTGCAAGCCGAGTCCGACGAAGTAATTCATGAAGCCGAAGTCCGGGCTGCGGATGTTCGAGCGCGGCCCGAAGACGTTGGCCAGGCGCACCGTCGTCGTTTTCAGCTTGTACGCGCTGCCGTAGACGAGCACGTATTTTTCGGACGCGCTCTTGTTGGCCGAATAGATGTCGACCGGAAACTCGGGATGCTCCTCGGTGACCGGATTGATGACCATCCGCCCGATCTGCGTGCTCGTCCCGACGTGGATGACCTTGCAGTCGCGGTTGAAGCGGCGCACCGCTTCGAGGACGTTGATCACGCCCTTGCAGTTCACATCGATGTCGATCAGCGGCTCGCGCATTGAGTTCGGGTGCGAGGTGTACGCGGCGCAGTTGAAGAGATAGTCCTGGCCGCGGATGACGGCGCTGACCCCCTCGAACGCACGGATGTCGTTGAGGATGATCTTCACGTCGTTCTCGATGTCGCGGACGTTGTACATGTTCCCGCCGGAGCGGGGATCGAGCACGTCGTAGATCGTGACGGTGGCGCCGAGCTCGAGGCAGCGGTGAACGACGTTGCTCCCGATGAACCCGAGGCCGCCGGTGACCAGGACGTTCTTGCCGCGCAGATCGACGGTCATACGTTCGCCGTGGCGCCGACTCCGAGGATCTGCTTGATGCCGCCGCAGATGGCGTCGGCCTGGTCGCGCGTGAGGTTCATCGCCGCCGGGAGGTTGATGCCGCGATCGGAGATGTCGTAGGCGCGCGGGTTGTTGCGGCGCCCTTCTGCTTCGCGGCCCGGATAGGCCGGCAGCGACGACAGCGGATAGAAGAACGGCCGCGACGGAAGACCGAGCGCCTGCAGTTTCTCCATCGCCAGCGCCTTCGTCATGTTGTGGCTCTTGCCGAAGACCACCGCGGTGATCCAGACGCTGTTGAAGCCGCCCTCGGGTTCCGCGTTGAGCTGCAGGTCCTCGACGTCGGCGAGGCCTTCCTTGTACCAGTCGTACAGCTCGCGCTTGCGGGCGATCAGCTCGTCGAGCCGCTTGAACTGCGCGTAGCCGAGGGCCGCCTGCAGGTTGAACGGCATGTATTTGTAGGTGACCTCTTCGTTGAAATACATCTTGCCGCCGGGTCTGCGGCCGTGATCGCGCAGGATCGTACAGCGCTCGAAGAGGCGGTCGTCATCGAGGATCAGCATGCCGCCTTCGCCGGTGGTCAGCGTCTTGGTGCGATGGAAACTGAAGACCGAGCCGACGCCGAACGTGCCGGCCTTGCGGCCTTTGTAGGTCGAGCCGAGCGATTCGGCGGCGTCTTCGACCAGCGGGATGCCGTGGCGATCGGCGACCGCCACCAGCTCGTCCATCAGCGGCATGTTGCCGAAGAGATCGACGGCGATGATCGCTTTCGTTTTCGAGGTGATCCGCTTCTCCACCGATTCGGGATCGAGGCACCAGTGCTTCGGATCGATGTCGCAGAACACGGGCGTGGCGCGGAGGTACGTGATGGCGGCGGCGGACGCGATCCAGGTGCACTCCGGGACGATGACCTCGTCGCCTTCGCCGATGCCGAGTGCGGTGAGGAGGAGATGGATCGACGTCGTGCAGTTGGGGGTCATCAGCGCGTGCTTGCGGCCGTGCCAGTCGGCGAACTCGCGCTGAAAGGTCTCGACGTAGTAGTACGGCTTCTCGTACCAGCCGGTGCGCATCGCGTCGAGCACCGTTTCGATTTCCTTCTCCGTGATCCACGGACCTGCCATGTAGATCGGATCCATTCCCGTTCCTTTCAAATCGATCTCGTTCGCCGCGCCGGCACGCCGGCGACGACGGTCGCGGGCGGCACGTCACGCGTCACCACGGCCCCCGCGCCGACGATGGCGTCGGCACCGATGCGGATGCGCGGCAACACCGTCGCTCCGGTCGCCACCCAGGCGCCGCTCTCGACGTGGACGAGCCCCGCAAGCGTCGCGCCCGGTCCGATCTCCACGCCATCCTCGATGCGGCATTCGTGGTCGATGCTGGCCCGGGTGTTCACGATGCATTGCCTTCCGATGACGCTCTGCACTTCGATGATCGCGCCGGCGTGGATCTGCGCTCCCGATCCGATGACGGCGCTCCGCGCGATGTGCGCCGTGCGATTCACGGCCGACACCGCGCTGAGTCCAACACCCTCCAGGCGGTCGGCGATTCTCAGACGAACGCGGCCGTGCGGATTGCCGATCGTCACGCAGAAGCCGAGCGGCTCGCCTGCCATTTCGGCGAGCCAGCGGTCGAATTCCGATCCGTGCAGCAGTGGCACGTCGTCGAACGGCGGCTCGAGCAGCGGCGTGTCGTCGAAGACCGCGACGAGCTCGCAGCCCTGCTCTTCGATGACCGGCCGCATCACCTTCGCCTGTCCGGTGCCGCCCCAGAAGATCACTTTCATGATGCGAACGAACGGACCGCGTCGATGACCTGCTGCTGTTGCTCGCCGGTCAGCTCGGGATACATCGGCAGCGAGAGCACGCTTTGCGCGGCGCGCTCGGTGTGCGGCAGCGAGTCGTTGGTCGCGTACGCGGGCTGCTTGTGGACCGGCACCGGATAGTGCACCAGCGCGCCGATGCCGCGCTCGCGCAGGTGCTGCTGGAGCGTGTCGCGGCGGTCGTGCGTGATGACGTAGAGGTGGTAGACCGGCTCGACGCCGTCGCGCACGACCGGAACCTGCAACCCGGCCAATGCTTCGTCATAGCGCTTCGCCAGCTCGCGGCGGCGGGCGTTGTCGGCATCGAGACGGCGCAGCTTCACGCGGAGAATCGCGGCCTGCAGCTCGTCGAGGCGGGTGTTCCAGCCATCGGTACTGCTGACGTAGCGCTCGGCCCAGCCGTATTCGCGGAGGAGACGCATTTTCTTCGCAAGCTCATCGGAATCGGTCACGACGATGCCGCCGTCGCCGATCGCGCCAAGGTTCTTGGTCGGATAGAAACTGAACGCGCCGAGAAGTCCCATCGAGCCGACGCGGCGTCCGCCGTACTTCGCACCGTGCGCCTGCGCGCAGTCTTCGAGCACCGGGATGCCGAGCTTCAGGATCGGCGCGAGGTCGGCCGGTTGTCCGTAGATGTGCACCGGCACGATCGCTTTCGTCTTCGGCGTGATCGCTTTTTCGATGAGGCGCGGGTCGATGGTCCAGGTGCCCGGCTCGACGTCAGCGAAGACCGGGGTCGCGCCGCAGAGGCGGATCGCCGAGGCGGTCGCCACTGCGGTGTGCGCGGTCGTGATCACTTCGTCTCCCGCGGTGATGCCGAGCGCCGCGAGCGCGACGTGCAGCGCTTCCGTCCCCGATCCGACCGCCACGGCATGCTTCACCTCGCAATACCCCGCGAACTCCCGCTCGAATGCTTCGACCTCGGGGCCGAGGATGTAGCGCCCGTTCTCCAGCACTCCTCGGATCGCCGCGTCGATCTCCTCGCGATGCGCGGCGTACTGCTCGCGCGGGTTGGAGCAGAGGATCACTCCACGACCTCCACCCGCGGCACGTAGACGATCCACTTGCCGCCGGCTTCGCGGAACGCCGCTTCGTTCGACATGATCTCGTCGCGGTGGTTCCAGCCGAAGAGGAGCGCGTAATCGGGATAGCGCGCGGCGAACTCGTCGTGCGACTTCACCGGGATGTGGACGCCGGGGCTGAACTTCCCCTGCTTGATCGGCGTCGTGTCGCTGATGTACTCGATGAGGTCGGGCGTGATGCCGCAGTAGTTCGTCACGGTCGTGCTCTTCGACGTCGCGGCGTAACCGGCAACGCGCTTGCCCTGATCGCGGCACGACTGCAGCAGCGCACGCAAGGCATCGCGCGACGCCTCGACGTTCTTGCGCAGGCGCTCGTAGGCCTCGATGTTCTTCAGCCCGAGGCGCTCTTCGAATGCTTCGATCTGGCGCACTGAATCACCGATCGGATAGGCGTCCCTGTGCGCGACGACATAGCGCATCGAGCCGCCGTGTACGTTCTGCGGGATCGCTTCGACGATCTCCATGCCGTGCATCGCGAAGAGGTTCCGCAGCGAGCCGACGGAGAAGTAGAACGCGTGCTCGTCGTAGATCTGGTCGTACGAGGTCTTCTCCACGATGTCGCCGAGGAACGGGTCTTCGAAGATCAGGACGCCGGCCGGCTTGAGCAGCAGGCGGATGCCTTCGACGACCGAGTGCATGTACGGGATGTGGCACATCACGTTCGCGCCGAGGAACGCGTCGGCGGGACCGTGCTCGTCGCGGATGCGGCGCGCCAGGTCCTCGTCGAAGAATTCGCAGATGGTGTTGACTCCGCGGCCGCGTGCGACTTCGGCCACGTTTGCCGACGGCTCGATACCGAGGTGGCGGATGCCGCGTTCGGCGAAGTGCCGCAGCATGATGCCGTCGTTACTGCCGATCTCCGCGACGAACGGATCGTCGGAGGCGACGTAGCGCTCCAGCACGAACGAGGCGAAGCCGGCGAAATGGCGCTGCATCCACGCCGAGGTCGAGGAGAAGAAGGCGTAGTTCTCGTGGAACATCCGGCTGCGGTCGACCAGCTCGGTCAGCTGCACCATCGAGCACTTCGGGCAATGCGCCACGCGCAGGTTGAAGAAGTATTCGTCGGCGAACTGGTCGGGAGTGAGGAAGCCGTTGGCGATCGGCATCGGGCCGAAGTCGAGAAACGGCGTGATCGGAGTTTCACAGATCAGACAGGCGGGCATCGAGGGCGATTCTAACTGCCTCTCGCTTTGAAGCCCATCGCCCGCTTCACGCGCGACAGAAATCTCCAGATCGGCGTGCGGCCCGGAATCAGCTCGCGAAGCGGAAAGTCGCGGCCGGCGATCACGGACGGGCTGATCAGCGCGGCGCGATAGAGCTCGAGCGTACGCCGTCCCCACTGCTCGTCCGGAAGGTAGTGCGCGCGCGTCAGGTGAATGCCCACCTCCGCCTTCCGCCGCAGCTCGCGCGAGGGCCGCTCGCGCTCGATCCAGGCGCGGACCGCCCCTTCCCAGTCGCGCGCGATCCGGCCGCCGATGCGGTCGCGCTGCTCCTCGTGATAGCGGTACTGGCCGAGGAGCGCGTCGAGCTTGCGGACGCCGCCGAGCATCGCGAGGCGGAGATAGAAATCGGCATCGGCCGCGTAGCTGATCTCCGCGCGCCACCCGCCGGCGCGGTCGGCCGCCGATTTCGTGAAGAACGCCGCCGGTTGCGGGATGAACATCCGCTTGCCGACGTAGCCGCCGAGGTCGAACGGTGGGAGCTGCGTCCGGCCGATGTGCTTCGACGCCGCATCGATGTACTCGACGTCGCCGTAGACGAGGGCGAGCGACGGATCATCTTCGAGCGCGCGGACCGCGGTGCTGATCGCGCCGGGAAGGAACGTGTCGTCCGAGCTCTGGATCGCCTGAATGCTGCCGGCCGCGCGCGCGAGGCCTTTGTTCACCGCATCGACGACGCCCTTGTCGGGCTCCGACCACCACTGCAGCTCGTCGCGCGCGCCGTAGCTCCGCAGCACCTCGACCGTCTCGTCTTTCGACGCGCCGTCGAGGACGAGCACCTCGATCGGGCGGTAGTCCTGCGTGAGGATCGAGTCGATCGTCTCGCGGATGAATTTCCCCTGGTTGTAGCTCGGGATGATGATGGAGACGAGCGGCCGCGACATCGTTCAACCGATGAGCCGCACCGCGTCGAGCCACGCGCGCATGTGCTGCGCGGTGTCGCGCAGGAACGCGCCGCCGCCCTGGTCCCAGATGAAGCCTTTCCACAAATCGCTGCGCGCCTCGAGTTCGCCGGCGAGGTTCGCATACAGCTCGGCGTACGTCCCGCCGCTCAGCTTCGCCTCGGTGAGCCACGGCAGCAGGTCATCGAGCAGCACCACGCCGGCCAGCTCGTGGTAGAGGTCCTTGAAGAGGTTGTGCGGCGTGCGGCGATGATCGGCCACCGGCGACCCGATGCGGATCGCTTCGCCGCGCGCCTTCACGCACGCCTGGCAGAGATAGCCGCTAAGGATGTCGCCGTAGCGATCGATCGACAGCCCGCCGACGTTGAAGCCCATCCGGACGTAGTAGTACGCCGCGATGGCATCGCGAGCGATGCCGGTGTTCTGCGTGTTGATCGGCGACCAGGTGCGCGCGCCGAGGAAGTACGGTTGCGGATCGGCGGCGGTGACGCGCGGGGCGATGGCGATGCGGCTGATGGCGTCGACGTCGGGATCGGTCAGCCAGAGTCCCGCGTTCATCGCCACGCGCGCGGTCCTCGACGTCGTGTCGAGCGTCCGCTCCTTCTGCCGCGCGAAGTACGGAAAGCCGCGGGGGTAGATCTCCGCCTTTGCGGAGGTCGTGAGAAGCGTCCCGATGTTGAACCAGCCGTCGCTGCTCTCGCTCTCCGCGACCTCGCGCGTTTCGCCGGCGATGGAGTGCTCGCCGACGAAGTCCGAGTCGTCGAGGCAGAAGTTGTCGTCGTCGATGGAGATCAGCAGCTCCGCGCCGCGCTCGAGCGCCATCAGGAAGCCGACGTTGCGCCGGTTGTCGGAGTTGTACGGGATGCGCTCGCGCATCGACGGAAACTTCCCGAGGAATGCCTCCTGCTCCTCGAGCGTCGGACACTCGACCCTGAATCCCCGCCCCTTCGCCTCGGCGCATTTCTGCGCGACGGTCGCCGGCGTTTTGCGATCGATGATGACGATCAGGTCGACGTCGTCGCGGCGGCCGTGTTTCTCGATGTTGGCGAGATAGCCGTCGATGAACCGCGGCTCGAAGATCGTGGTGCAGACGATGGATACGCGTTTGTGACTCAAGCGCGACGAGTATATGGGTGAAGAGCGCTGATTCAGACGCCGTAGACGCGGAGCTGTTCGTCGCGATCGATCTGCTCGATCGCCGCGCTGATCGCTTCGAGCCGCTCGCGCGGCACCGGCTCGGTTCCCGGCCATTCGCTCCAGCCGTCGGGATGCGGGAACTGACGCCCGAGGAGCGCGCGCAGCGTGTCGGAAGCGCCGGCCGGGAGGATGCGGTCGAGGCGGCCGGCCGGATGCCGGAACGGGACGGTGCGCGCCACTTTTTGCGGCAACGCGAGCGTCTGCTCGAAGATGGCGAGCCAGTCGCGGTGCATGCGGACGTCGGTATCGGACTCGACGTCCCGCCGCGCCTGCTCCGACAGCCGCGCGAGCAAATCCCGATTGTCCGCCAGCCGCTCGATGTGCGCCGCCGCGGCGCCGGCGTCGCCGACCGGAAAGGTCAGGCCGTTCCGTTCGTGAATCACGTAGCGCTCGCCGGGCTGGCCGACGTAACGCGAGATCACCGGCACGACGCCATGCTGCATCGCCTCGCAGATCGCGTTCGGCGTCCCCTCCGACTCGGAAAAGAGCAGCGTGACGTCGAGCATCGGATACGCCGTCGTGTAGAGCTCCTCCTGCGACTGGTAGCCGTGAAAGGTGACCGGCAGCGGCGACGACGCGAGCCGCGCGCGCAGCTCCCCTTCGGCGGGGCCGCTGCCGAACAGATGCACGCGCACCGCGACATTCGCGCGGTCGAGCGCGTCGATGAGCGGCACGAGGTCGAACAGCCGCTTCACGTCCGCCTCGATGCGGCCGACGAATCCGATGCGCAGCGGCGCGTCCGGATCGTCGATGCGCGACGGATCATGCGGCGTGAAGGGCGGACGGGTGCCGTGCCGCACGTAATGCAACCGCTCGCCGTCCGCCGGCAGCTGCTCTGCGAAGAAGCGATGAAAGAGCCGGTTGATCGAAACGACGCCGTCGATCTCCGGCCAGTGGTCGAGCACGTTCGCCAGCAGATCCGGTACGAGTGCGCGGATCGGATGCAGATGCCGCACTTTGGCGCCGCGCCTCTTCGCCTCCGCGACCGCGGCGAAAATGTCCCCCGTCGCGATCGGGACGACGAGGTCGGGATCGAACCGGAGGATGGCCTCGGCGAGCTTGCGCACGCGCACCGCGGGCGTACCGACCCGCACGTCGAGCACGACCGGCTTCATGTGCGCGTGCGCCGCGAGGTACGCGTCGGGATCATTGAACCGCCGCCCGCGCGGCATCGCCACGCGCACGTCCCAATCGGTATTGGCCTGCAGCCAGAGCGTGAAGTTGTGGAGCCATTGCTCCATGCCTCCCCACACGTTGTGCGTCTGCGTGACGAAGAGGATGCGGCGCGTCATCACACGTTCTCGATCGCCTGCCGCAGTTGCTCGAAGGTCCGCGCGCGTGAGAAACGTTCACGCGCCGTGGCCAGTCCGCGGGCCGCCATCCGCCGCCGCTCCTCCGGATTGCGGATCAGCCAGGCGAGCTTGTCATGCCACTCCTGATCGGTCGACGCGAGCATGCCGTTGACGCCGTCCTCGATCACCTCGACGTTCTCGCCGTAGCGCTGCGCCACGACCGCCGCTTCACCGCTCATGTAGACCGCCGACTTCAACGCTCCGCGCGCGAGCGCGTCGTCGCCGCGGTAGAGCGGAAAGAGGCCGATGTCCATCCGCAGCACTTCGCGGATCATGCCGTCGTGGTCGTAATCCGGCGCGGTGGAGAAACGCACCTTCTCGAAGCGCGGGATGTTGAAGAGCGACGGCGGTCCGGTGCCGGCGAGCCGCAGGTGAAGGTCGTCGAATTCGGCGAAGAGCTCTTCCAGCGGCTCCCAGATCCGGTACAGCGAGCCGGCCGACAACGGCGAGCCGATCCAGCCGAGCGTCACGCGCGACGGATCGCGTTCGACCTCGCCGCGCAGCGGATCGAAGTCCTCGGTCTGCGGGCTGTCGCCGACGATGAAAATGCGCTCGTTGTGCCGGCGGACGAAGTCGGCGGTGAAATCGTTCACGCAGACGACGCCGTGCGCGAGCCGCAGCATCGCCTCGAGATCGGCCCAGCCGTGCTCGCGCGAGAACGGCAGCCAGAAGGCGTCGGCGCAGAGGACCAGCAGCCGCGGACCGTTCAGCGCGCGGATCTTCCGGTGCAGCTCCAGCGACGGGATCTTCAGCGCGTAGACGACGTCGCACGACGCCGCCAGCTCGACGATGCGATCGTCCCAGCGGCGGCGGATGTCGGCCTTCATGGCGTGCGACCGGCGCGGCATGCGCAGCCTCCACGCCCAGTTCGCAACGCGGTCGCGCTGCACGAATCCCTGCGGCTCGTCGCGCGCAACGTACAGCGCGTCGTAACCGGCATCGGCGAAACAGCGTCGATACTGCAGCGCGGCCGAATACGAGCTCGGCATCGCTGCCGAATCCATCAGCAGCATCACGCGTTTCCGCATGGCCCGGATCATACCTTGGCGAAAATGAGGGTGCTGGCCTGCCCCATCCGACGCTCTTCCGGAAAGCCGCTCTGGTCGTACCAACGCGGCAGCCGCCGCCACAGAATCCGTTCGTAGCCCGACTGCGCGGCGAGCGCGAAGAGCTCCTGGAAGGAGATGAACCAGTACGGAACGACGGATGTCCCGAGACTCACCTGCGCGGCGGCGTAGGTGCCGCAGGCCACGCCGGAGAATTTCTCGAGCAGGACGAACGGCGCGCCGGCGGCGAACAGCTCACGCAACGCGCCCGGCCAGTCGTCGACGTATTGCAGCGCGCTCTTCACGAACACGACGTCGGCGGGCGGCTGGACGCGGGTGCCGAACGCGATCCGTGCATCGCCGTCGAAGAGCCGCCGGCCGTGCTCGACGACCTCCGCGAGCTCGATGACGTTCCAGCGCACGTCGATCGCCGGCGCGAAGCGGCGGACGTACGCGTACGAGGCTCCCGCGCCGCCGCCGAAGTCGAGCACGCGCACGGGACGCATCGGCGAAAGCCGCAGCAGCAGCAGCAGCGCTTCGTGTTCCAGCACGAAGTCGTCGGGGAGCGCCTCGGAGTGTCGCGCCATCTCGACGTCATGCGCCAGCGTGTCGAGCCATTCCTTCGTTGCATGCCCGCCGCCCGACGCCGGCACGTCGCGCAGATGCTCGTAAACGCCGCGCCAGATCGGCTCGGGCCGCGCGCGGCGGCGCCAGATCACGCGTCGCTCCTCGAGATCTGCCAGTCGAACAACGGCGCGATCTTGCCCGGCGTCTGATAACCGGGAAACGCGCGATTGACGAGGCCCGACTGCTGCACGTCGAACGTCAGCCGCACCGGCTCCGGCAGCAGCGCGCGGACGTCCGCGATGCCGGCGAAGATCATCAATTGATACGGCCGGGAGGCGAGGAAATCGGGCGGGATCGTCGCGCGGGCGATCCATCGTCCCGCCTCGACGCGCGGCGCCTCGTCGCGGCTGCCGTTGTGGATCGATTCGAGGATCACCGTCTCTTCGAGGTCGAGCAGCTGGAAGTAAACGTGCAGGCCGAGCGTCGTCGAGAAGACCTCGAACGCGATCTCGATCTGCAGCGCGTCGCCGTTGAGGATGTTCGTCGTCTCCTCGCCGTTCTGCAGCAGCCGCACCGCATGCAGGCGGAACGTGGGATCGGGCGGCAGGTTCGCGATGATCTCCGCCACGTCGCTCCGTCCGCTGCGGCTGGCGGAGTGCTGCAGGTATCGCGTGACGACCGAAGCGCTGTCGCCGCGATCGACGACCTCGCCGCTCCTAAGCCACACCGCCTCCTGGCAAAGCGACTTCACCGCCGGCATGTTGTGACTGACGAAGAGCACGGTCCGGCCGTGGCTGGCCACATCGTTCATCTTGCGCAGGCATTTCGACTGGAACGCGGCGTCGCCGACGGCGAGCACTTCGTCGACGACGAGGATCTCCGGCTCGAGGTGCGCGGCGACGGCGAAGGCCAGGCGCATGTACATGCCGGTGGAGTAGTACTTGACCGGCGTGTCGATGAACCGCTCGACCTCGGCGAACGCCACGATCTCATCGAAACGCTGCCGGATCTCGGTGCGGGTCATGCCGAGGATCGCGCCGTTGAGCGCGATGTTCTCGCGGCCGGTCAGCTCGCCGTGAAAGCCGGTGCCCACCTCGAGCAGGCTCGATACGCGTCCCTGCACGACGATGCGTCCCGTGGTCGGCTCCGTGATGCGGCTGAGGATCTTCAGCAGCGTCGATTTGCCCGCGCCGTTCTGGCCGATGATGCCGATGGCGCGGCCGCGCGGCACGTCGAACGAGACGTCGCGCAAGGCCCACAGATCGCGCTCCCCTTCCTTTTCCTGCTCGCGGCGCCGCATCAGGAGGTCGGTGATCGTTTCCCGGAACGAGCGCGAATCGCGCCGCAGGCCGATGCGGTAAAGCTTCGAAACGTTCTCGACGTGGACGGCGATATCGCTCACATCACATCCGCAAAAAGACGCTCGAGATACCGGAAGTACATGCTGCCCGAAATGATCAGGATCAGTGCCACGACGAAGGACCAGAGCAAGCCCGCCGGATCGACCGGCCGGCCGAACAGCGACGCGCGAAACGACTCGACGATCGGCACCATCGGGTTGAGCGAGACGGCCCAGCGCCACTTCGCCGGGATGAAGCTCAGCGGATAGACGATCGGCGTGGCGAACATCCAGATCTGGATGATGAACGGGATCACGTGACGCACGTCGCGATAACGCACCACCATCGCGCTGAGCCACAGCGAAAATCCGAATACCAGCAGGAACGTGATGACGATGGCGACCGGAACGACGACGAACGAGATCGCCGCCGGCGCGGTGCGCTTCCACAACATCAGCGGACCGAGCATCAGCAGCGCCAGCCCGAAATCGACGAGGCCCGTCGCCACCGCGGAGAGCGGCACGAGGATGCGCGGGAAGTAGACCTTCGTCACGAGGTTCGCGCTGCCGACGAGGCTGTTGCTGCCGTTGCCGAGCGCGTTCGCGAAGAAGGTCCACGGCAGCAGGCCGGCGTACGTGAAGAGCGGATACGGAATGCCGTCAGACGGCAGTTTGGCCACGCGTCCGAAGAAGAACGCGAAGATGATCATGGCGAAGAGCGGCTGGATGACGGCCCACGAAACGCCGAGGACCGTCTGCTTGTAGCGGACCTTCACGTCGCGCCAGACGAAGAAGTAAAGGAGCTCGCGGTAGCGCCAAATCTCGCCGAGGTCGATCGGCCGCCAGGCCGGCGACGGCTTGATGACGAGGAGCGAATCGGGCTCGGTGCTCACGCGCCGAACAGGATACCGTGTACCCTCCGCCGAATGCCCTCCCTCCGCCATCGCCTCGGCGCGCTCGCGTACGACTGGCCGCGTTTCCTGGCCGCGATGCGCGGACGCGGCAACTGGGTGCGCTTCCACAATCGCAACGAACGGCTCACGCTCGATCCGGAGAGCGGCGGCGCCCGATGCGAGTGGGTGTTCGCCAGCGATCTCCACCTCGCGAATGTCTACCCCTCCGCCGGCCGGCGGCTGATGCAGCGCGCGCTCACGGAGTGGCCGATCGAATCGGCGAGCGAGCCGCGCGTTTCCGGCACGCCGCGCGTCTCGTTCATCATCGGACATCGCGGCGAGGCCCGGCTGCCGCTGCTGCTCGAAACGCTCGGCAGCATCGCCGCGCAACGCGACGTGCCGATCGAATGCATCGTCGTCGAGCAATCGCTCGCGCCACGCACCGGCCTGCCGTCGTGGGTGCGCCACCTGCACACGCCGATCGAATCGGATGCGCTGCCGTACAACCGCTCCGCGACACTCAACGCCGGCGCGCAAGCGGCGCGCGCGCCGCTGATCGTGCTGCACGACAACGACATCCTCGTGCCGTCGGCGTACGCGTCGGAGCTGGCGAAGCGGCACGACGAAGGCCACGAGTTCATCGACCTCAAGCGCTTCATCTTTTACCTCGACGCGCGGAAGCGCCTCGACCACGTCACGCAGAACCTGCTCGCCGGCGCCAGTGTCGCGGCCGACCGCGAGGCGTACTTCGCCATCGGCGGCTTCGACGAGTCGTTCGTCGGCTGGGGCGGCGAGGACAATGAATTCTGGGAGCGCGCGGCGACGCGCGCGACGTTCACGTTCGCCTATCTGCCGTTCGTGCATCTGTGGCACGCGCCGCAGGCGGAAAAACCGAAGGCGCAGGCGGCGGGCGGCGCGTCGCGGTACGTGGAGCTTTCGCGGATTCCGCCCGAGGAGCGCATCCGCGCACTGCGTCAGAAACGGTCGTAGTGATCGAAGCGGCGCGTGTCGTTGCGGCGTTTGCGCAGCGCCACCGAGTGCACGTTCTCGATGCGGTGGAACAGTGCGTCGTGCTCCGCTTTCGGATCGCGATCGGTGCGCGCGAGCGGCCGCAGCCCGCGCTTGATCGCGCGCCGCATGCGCAGGCCCGTCGTGGGCTGTTGCTCGCTGTGCAGTGCCTTCACCAGCTCGTAATCGCGGTTCGCCAGGATGAAGCGCACCACCGCGTTGATGGCCGGATAGCCGACGTCATCGAAGACCACGAAGCCGCCCGTCTCCAGCATCTGATCGATGAAGAAGAAATCGACGAGAGTGTGATCGAACGTGTGCCAGCCATCGATGAAACCGAAGTCGAAACGCTCTCCGGCGGCGGCGAGGCGCGGCAGCACGAGCTGCGACGGCTCCTCGATCAGCGTCAGCATCGAGCAATATCCGGCGCGGTCGACGAGGTGCACTCCCGCGCGTTGCCAGCTCACGGTCTGATGCGAATCGATGCTGATCAGGCGCGTGTCGCCGCCGTTCCGATGCAGCGCGTCGGCGATGCAGAGCGTCGAGACACCGAACGCCAGCCCCACTTCGATCGCGCGCTTCGCGCCGCCGCGGGCAATGACTTCGTACACGAGCTCGCACTCGTCGCGCGGGATGTACGAGGTGGCGTCGATCGCGCTGCCGTCGGGAAGTTGCGTGCGCCGCGTGGTGAGGATCGATTCGGCCAGCGGGTGAATCGGCACGGGCCGGAAGAATAGCTCACCTACAATCGTGGTCGTGAACGCGGGGCTCGTGTCGACCATCATCCCGGTCTACAACCGCGCGGCGTTGCTGCGCGAGGCGGTGGCCAGCGTGCTGGCGCAGACGTACCGGCCGATCGAGATCGCCATCGTCGACGACGGCTCGACCGACGACACACCCGCGGCGATCGCGGAGCTCGCCGCCGCGCACCCGGAGATCCGCACAGTGCGCATCGCGAACGGCGGCCCCGGCGCGGCACGCGAAGCGGGACGGCAGCTGATCCGCGGCGAATTCGTGCAGCATCTCGACAGCGATGACCTGCTTCGTGCGCGCCGCTTCGAGCTGCTCGTCGGCGCGTTGCGCGCGCATCCCGAGGCGGGCGTCGCGTACGGGATGACGCGTTATCTCGATGCGAACGGCCACGAGCTCGCTCCGACGTGGAAGAACCCGAATCAGCAGCAGGAGTCGATGTTTCCGTCGTTTCTTTTGCAGCGCTGGTGGGACACGCCGTCGCCGCTGTACCGGCGCAGCGTAACCGATGCCGCGGGACCGTGGACGTCCCTGCGCATGGAAGAGGACTGGGAGTACGACGCGCGCGTCGCGGCCCTCGGCATGCGGCTGGCGTTCGTCCCCGAGGTGCTCGTCGATGTGCGGATGCGGATGGAAGGACATCTGTCGGGCGATCCGTCGCGGCTGGCCGATCGCGCACGTGCGCACGAGCTGATCGCGCAGCACGCGCAGCGCGCCGGCATCGGCGCAGACGCGCCGGAGATGCAGCACTTTGCGCGCGAGCTGTTTCACCTCGCGCGGCAATGCGGCTCCGCGGGACTGCGCGACGAAGCGCGGCGGCTGCTCGCGCTGGCGCGCGGCATCGCGCCGCGGTGGGACATGCGTGCCTTCGGCGTCGTGGCCGGCATCATCGGCTGGCGCGGAGCGGGCAGACTGGCAACGATGCGCGAGCGTCTGCGATGAGCGAGCAACCCGAGGTCTCGGTCGTGATGAGCGTCTACAACGGCGCGGCCACGCTGCGCGAAACGCTCGACTCGATCCGCGCGCAGCAGGGCGTCGCGTTCGAGGTCATCGTCGTCGACGACGGCTCGACCGACGGCACGGCGGAGATCCTCGATCAGGCGAAGGACCTGCGCGTCATCCATCAGCAGAACCAGGGGCTCACGCGGTCGCTGATCACCGGCTGCCGCGCCGCGCGCGCGCCGTTCATCGCGCGGCACGACTGCGGCGACCGCTCGCATCCCGACCGGCTGCGCAAACAGCTCGACCTCATCACCAGCGCGGATGACATCGTGGTCGTCTCCTGCAGCACGCAATACGTCGGACCGCGCGGCGAGCCGCTGTACGTCGTCTCGCTCGACGGCACTGAAGTCCGGCAAAGCCTCCTGCACGACGGCGTGGACTCAATCCGCGGTCTCACGCATCATGGAACGGCGATGTTCCGGCGCGACACGTATCTCGATGCGGGCGAATACCGGCCGCAATTCCGCTTCGCCCAGGACCTCGACCTCTGGCTGCGGATGGCACAGCGCGGACGGATCGAGTTCGTCCCCGAGGTGCTGTACGAGGCACGGTTCGAACCGGGCGCGATCAGCGGATTGCATCGCGAGAAGCAGGTCGAGTCCGCACGCATCGCCATCGCGTTGCGCGATGCTCCGCCGGACGAACAGGCCGCGTTGCTGCAGCGAGCGAGCGAGATCGTTCCGGCGCGCGCCGCGACCGCGAAGAGCAACGCCGACGCGCTCTACTTTCTCGCGATGTCGCTCCGCTCGGCGGGCGATCATCGCTGGCGCCGTTACGCCTGGCGCGCGATCCGACTCAATCCGCTGCATCTCCGCGCGTGGGGGCGCCTGCTGACCGGCCGATGAAGCGACCCGTTCACGATCCGAGCTGGCCGCCGGAGATCGAAGAGATCTGGCGCAACGACATGCGCGAGCTGTGGGACCGCGACATCGAGCGGCATTCGTACAACTCGTACCAGAACCAGCTCGATTTTTACCGCGGATTGGTGCGGCGCTTCGGCGCGCAGTCGGTGCTCGACGTCGGCTGCGCGCAGGCGACGCTGGCGATGCTGCTGGCCGAGGAGGGGAAGCTGGTCACCGCGGTCGACATCCGGCAGGCGTTTCTCGATTACGCGCAGACGCGTTACGAAAAAGGCGACATCAACTTCGTCGCGGCGAATGTGTTCGACGACGCGCCGCTCGGCACGTTCGACCTCGTCTTCGGCAACCAGATCATTGAGCATCTCGTCTATCCGGCGGCGTTCATGCGGACGCTGGCGCACTACGCGAAGCCGGGCGGCATCATCGTCATCACGACGCCGAATCACGATTACATCCGCGCCGGGCTGCCGAGCTACACAGAGCTCGGCGATCCGAAGCAGCACGAGCACAAACAGTTCTCCGCCGGCGGCGGCGATCACTTTTTTGCGTACACGCCGGACGAGCTGCGTGCGGCGGCGCGCGAGGCCGGTCTCGAGGTGGTCGAGGTGTCGTGGTTCGAGACGCCCTGGATCTCCGGACATGTGTTCGTCCGTTTCATTCATCCGTTCGTGCCGGTGTCGATCCTGCGGGCACTCGACCGACTGACGTTGAAGATCGCGCCGAAGACGTTCGCGCACCACCTATGCATCATCCTGCGGAGGCCGGCGTGATCCGCCTCCTCCTCGGCCGGCTCCGCGCGACGATGCTTCGACTGCGCGGCGCGCGCATCGGGGCGAAGAGCTCCATCGGCGCGCGGCTCGTCGTCCGCAACGCAAACGCGATCACGCTCGGCGCACGCGTGGAGATCGAGCACGACGTCTTTGTGAAAACGATCGGCGGCTCGCTGACGGTCGGTGATTTCGCGTTCATCGGCCGCGGCTGCGAGATCGACGTCGCACAATCGGTGACGATCGGCGCACACACGCTGCTCGCGCCGAACGTCTTCATCACCGACCACACGCACAATCACGCGCGGGCCCGACGCCTCGACGAGCAGGGCAACCGGATCGCACCGGTGACGATCGGCAGCGATGCGTGGATCGGCGCGCATGCGGTCGTCCTCGCCGGCGTCACGATCGGCGACGGTGCGATCGTCGGCGCGGGGGCGGTGGTGACGAAAGACGTCGCGCCGTACGCGATCGTCGCCGGAGTCCCGGCGCGGGTGATCGGATCGCGGTCATGAAGCGGCTGGCCATCGTCGCATCGCACGTGATCCAGTATCAGGACCCGTTCTTTCGCCTGCTCGCCAAAGAGCCGGACATCGATCTCACCGTCATCTACTGTTCGAGCGCCGGCGCCGAGACCTATCGCGACGAAGACATGAAGACCTCGCTGCGCTGGGACATCGACCTGCTGCAGGGCTATCGCTACGTCACGCTGCGCAACTTCGGCTTCGGCGACGGCTACACGCGCCTGATCAATCCCGGCATCGTGCCGGCGATCGTGCGCGGCCGCTACGACGCCGTGATCTTCATGCTCGGCTGGGGCTCGCTCTCCGCGCTCCTCGGCATCGCCGCCTGCCGGATCTCGCAGACGCCGTTTTTTCTGTACGGCGACAGCAGCTTCCCGCCGCCGGAGACGACGTTCCGCGCGAAGTTGCGTGCGACGTTCATCCGCGCGGTGTTCGGTCTCGCCGCCGGTTTCATGACGTCGGGCGTGCTCAACGCCGACTACTACCGTCATTACGGAGGCGATCCGAAAACGTTCTTCCTCCTGCCGTGGGCCGTCGACAACGAGCGCTTCGAGACGGCGAGCCGCTTCGCACCGGGCGAGCGCGACGAGCTGCGCGCGCGATACGGCATCGCGCGCGACCGCGTCGTCTTTCTCTTTTCCGCGAAGCTCGTGCCGCGCAAGGACCCGCTGACGCTCGTCCGCGCGTTCCGGCGGATGCAGCATCGCGACCGCGCCGCGGTCGTCTTCATGGGCGAGGGCGAGCTGCGGCCCGACATCGAGCGCGAGTCGACGGACGGCGTGCACCTCATCGGCTTCGTCAACCAGCGCGACCTGCCGAAGCACTACGCGATGTGCGACGTCTTCGTGCTGCCGTCGCTCTACGAGCCGCGCGGCGCGGTGATCAACGAGGCGATGGCCTGCGGCCTACCGGTGATCGTCACCGACCGCTGCGGTTCGATCGGCGACGTCGTGCTGGACGGCGACAACGCATTCATTTATCCGGCCGGCGATGCCGATGCACTCGCGGTTTACATGGACCGCCTCACGTCGGACGACGCGCTGCGCGCTCGCATGGCGCAACGCTCGCGCGAGATCATCGCCACGTGGGACTTCGCGCGCGGCGTCGAAGGCGTGAAGGCGATGCTCGACCGATGATCACGATCGCCATTCCGACCTACAACCGCGGGCCGATGCTCGTCCAGACGATCGAGCTGCTGCTCGCGCTGACGCCGCCGGCGGACGAGATCGTGATCGTCGACCAGACGAAATCGTATCCGCCGGAGCTCGAAGCGAAGCTGAGCGCGTTTCCGATCCGCTGGATCAGATTGCCGGAGCCGTCGATCCCGCACGCGATGAACGTCGCGCTGCGCGAGGCCTCGAACCGCATCGTGCTTTTTCTCGACGACGACGTGGTCCCCTCGCCCACGCTCGTGCAGGAGCACGCGCGTGCGCACGAAACGACACCGTGGGCGGTCGTCGGGCAGGTGCTGCAGCCGGGGCAGACTCCCGGCCATTTCGACGACTCGCAACTGCATCGCGGCGTGCTGCGCGATCTCGCCTTCCGCTTCAATCACGACGAAGCGTGCGACGTCGAGAACGTGATGGCCGGCAATCTCTCGGTCGATCGCGAGAAGGCGCTCTCGATCGGCGGCTTCGACGAGCACTTCACCGGCGCGGCGTACCGCTTCGAGACCGATTTCGCGCGGCGCGTGATCGCGGCGGGCGGACGCATCCGCTACGAGCCGCGCGCGTCGCTGCGCCACCTGCAGGTGCCGACCGGCGGCGTCCGCGCGCATGGCGATCCGCGCCGCACCGCGTTGCCCGCGCACTCCGCCGGCGACTACTACTTCGCGCTGCGGCACGTGCCGTCGTTCCGCCGTTACGCCCTGCAGCGCTTCCGGCAGAACGTCTTCACGCGTTACACGCTGGCCCATCCGTACGTCATCCCGATGAAGGCCCTCGCCGAAATCCGCGGTTATCTGCTGGCGCGGCGGATGGTCCGAGGGGAGTAACCTTTGTCCGAGCGGCGTTCCGAACGAAAACGATGATCACGATCGGATTCCTGGCGTTTGTGGGCCTCTCGGCGACAGTCGCGCTCGCCGACTGGCGCCGCGGCTGGCTGCTGGCGATCGTGGTCGGCGTGCTGCAGGATCCGGTGCGCAAGCTCGTTCCCGGCGCCCCCGTCTACCTCACGTTCAGCATCGTCGGCGTCTACGTCGCGATTCTTTTTTCCGTGCAGCAACGGATGCAGCGAGCGTTGCGCGATTTCGCGAACCGCTTCCCCAACATCTGGGCGTTGGTCGGCGTGGCCATGCTCTTCCTCGTGCTCGCGGCCATCAACGGGCTGATGACGTACGGCATCGCGCTCTGGAAAGCGCCGCTGCTCAGTCTCTTCATCTACGTTGCGCCGCTGCCGGCAATCCTCCTCGGCTACATGTATCTGGAGAATGAAGAGACGCTCTTCGGCCTCTTCCGCTTCTACGCCGTGATCACCTCGATCGCGCTGATCGGCACGCCGCTCGAGTACTACCGGATCAACTTTCCCGCGCTCGGCATGGTGCAGCAGGTCGGCGATTACATCCGCTTCCTGCCCGGCATCGAATTGCGCATGCTCTCCGGTTTCTATCGCGCGCCCGACGTCATGGGCTGGCACGCCGCGACGCTGACCGCAATCGCCATTGCGATGACGGTACGCTCGGAGATGAGTAAGCGCGCGTTGCCGTGGATGGCCGCCGCGGCGTGGGGCTTTTACAACTGCATGATCTGCGGCCGCCGTAAGGCCATCTACTACGTCGCGGCGTTCGGCGTCGTGTTCATCTGGCGCTATTTCCGGCGCCTCAAGGCTGCACAGTTCACCGCCTTCGGCATGGCGGCGGTGGTCATGATCCTGGTCGTCCATCACCTCTCGGCCGACGCCGAATCGAAGGTCTACACCACGGCCGCGGCGACGTCGAGCGACGAGCTGGCCGGCCGCCTGGAGGGCGGCGTGGTCGAGACCTTCCGCCAGTTCGGCATCCTCGGCGCGGGCCTCGGCACGGCGACGCAGGGCGTGCAGCATGTGCTCGGGCCGGAGCAGAGCCTTTCGTGGCAGGAAGGCGGCCTCGGCAAGCTGGCCATCGAGCTCGGGCTACCGGGTCTCCTCGCCGTCGTGATGCTGGCCTTCGCAATCATCCGGATGATGATGCGCATCACCGCGCTTCCCGATCATCCGTCGACGTCGCAGCTCGGACGCGCAGCGCTGTTCGGACTCGTCGTCGCGAACATCGTCAACTTCATGGCCTCGGCGCAGACGTACTCCGATCCGGTGCTCACCATCCTGGCCTGCTTCTTCACCGGCTGTCTCTTCGCCACCGTCACGCTCGACGAGCGGACCGCCGCGAAGCAGCCGCAGCCTGCGTCGCAGCTCGTGCCCGTCACCGCTTGAAGATCCTGCACGTCGTTCCAACGTATCTCCCGGCGCGGCGTTACGGGGGACCGATCGTGGCCGTACACGGCCTCTGCCGCGCGCTCGTTGCACGCGGGCACGACGTCACGGTGTTCACGACGAACGTCGACGGCAATGCGGAATCGGATGTGCCGCTCGACCGCGAGGTGCTGCTCGACGGCGTGCGCGTTCGCTACTTCGCGTCGACGCTGCGGCGGCTGTACGTTTCGCCCGCGATGCGAACGGCGCTGCGCGACAGCGGCTCGGTCGACCTCGTCCACAATCACTCCGTGTTTCTCTGGCCGACGATGGCCGCGGCTCGCGCGGCGAAAAAACAGAACGTGCCGTACGTCATCTCGCCCCGCGGCATGCTGGTGCGCGATCTGATCAAGCGCAAAAGCCGCTTCGTGAAGAGCGCGTGGATCCGCCTCATCGAGCGCCGCAGCTTCGCGGATGCGGCAGCGATCCACTTCACCTCGGAGCGCGAGCTTCTCGATGCACGCGAGACGCGCATCCCGATTCCGCGCCCGTTCATCGTGCCGAACGGCATCGACGTGATCCCGCGTCCGGACGTGCCGCGCGATCCGGACACGGTCGTCTACTTCGGCCGCATCAACTGGAAGAAAGGGCTCGACCGGCTGATCGCCGCGCTGCCGCCGCACGCGAAGCTGATCGTCGCCGGCAACGACGAGGAGAACCTCACGCCGAAACTGCGCGAGCTCGCGCGCGGCCGCGACGTCGAGTTCCGCGGTCCGGTCTACGGCGACGCGAAATGGGAGCTGCTTGCGCGGGCCGGCGCATTCGTGCTGCCGTCGCTGTCGGAGAATTTCGGCAACGTGGTGGTGGAGGCGATGATGATGTCGACGCCGGTGATCGTTTCGCCGGAAGTCGGCGTGGCGAGCGACGTCGCGTCCGCGGAGGCGGGCGTGGTCACGCACGATTTCGCATCCGCGATCAGCGACGTGCTGCGCGACCCGCGCGATTACGGACGCAACGGCCGCGCGCTCGTCGAATCGACCTTCACCTGGCCCGCGGTCGCCGAGCGGATGGAGCACGAATACCGATGCTCGATCGGATAACGCCGGTCATCCTGACGCGCGACGAGGAGCCGAACATCGGCCGCACCCTCGAGCGCCTGACTTGGGCACGCGAGGTGATCGTCTGCGACAGCGGCAGCCGCGACGCGACGCTCGCCATCGCGCGCCGGTTCCCGAACGTGCGCATCGTCGAGCGCCCGCTCGACACGCTGGCGAATCAATGGACGTTTGCCGTCGAGCAGGCGAAAAGCGAGTGGGTGCTCACGCTCGATGCCGACTACATCGTGCCCGCCGCATTCGTCGACGAGATCGCATCGCTCGATTTCAACGCCGCCGGCTACGAGGCGAGCTTCGTCTACGCGATCAACGGCCGGCCATTGCGCGCGACGCTGTACACGCCGCGCGCCGTGCTGCTGCGCCGCGACCGGACGACGTTCTACATGGACGGACACACCCAGCGGGTGCGCGTCGACGGCCCCGTCGTTCCATTACGCGAAAAAATCATCCACGACGACCGCAAGAGCATGCGCAACTTCATCGCGCGGCAACGGCGGTACATGCGCGACGAGGCGGCGAAATTGCGCGCCGCCGATCCGCGCACGCTCAATACCGCCGCGCGGATTCGCAAACTGCGAATCGTCGCGCCGCTGGCCGTCGTCCCATACACGCTGTTCGCAAAACGGCTCATCCTCGATGGCCGGGCCGGTCTTCGCTATGCGCTGGAGCGCTTCATCGCCGAGACGATCCTGTCATGGGAGCTGATCAAACCCGCTCGATCATCAGATCGCCCATGACCAGCAGATCCATCTTCGTGCGCAGGAAACAATCGAGCGCTTCGCTCGGCGTATTGACCACCGGCTCGTTTTCATTGAACGACGTATTGAGCACGATGGGGATGCCGGTGATGTCGCGCACCGCTTCGATGAGGTGGTAATAGCGCGCGTTCTGCGATTCGGTGACCGATTGCAGACGTCCCGAGCCATTGACGTGCGTCACCGCCGGGATCAATGAGCGTTTTTCCTCGCGGATCTGGTAGACCTGCAACATGAACGGAACGTCGTAATCGGTCTCGAACCAGTCGCCGACCGTCTCGCGGAGGATCGACGGCGCGAACGGACGGAACGATTCACGGCGCTTGATCTTGTGATTGAGGATGTCTTTCATGTCGGCGCGGCGCGGGTCGCAAACGATCGAGCGATTGCCCAATGCGCGCGGGCCCCACTCCATCCGTCCCTGAAACCAGCCGACGACGTTGCCGCGCGTGATGTGCTCCGCGGTCCGTCTGCAGAGCTCGCGCTCGTCCCGCACGCGCTCGATGCGGCATTGCGCCTCATCGAGATCGCCGCTGCGCAATGACACTGCATGATCGATTGCCGCGTCATCGTATTGCGGGCCCCAATAGGCATGGTCCATGACGAATGAGCGCGGTTTCTTCAATTGCTCGTGCCACACCCAGTACGCCGCGCCGATCGCGCCGCCCGCATCGCCCGCCGCCGCCTGGATGTAGACGTCCTTGAACGGCGAGCGGTCGAAGATCAGTCCATTGGCCACGCTGTTGTAGCCGCAGCCGCCGGCGACGCACAGCCGCGTCTTGCCGGTCTTCTTGTGCAATGCATTGACGAGCGAGAAGAACGCCTCTTCGAACATCGCCTGCATCGACGCCGCGATGTCCTTGTGATGCTGGTCGAGCGGGTCCTTTGACGCGCGCGCCGGACCGAGGAGGTCGACCAGCGCCGGCGAATAAACCGAGCCGATCACCGGCGAGCCGCCCTGCCACACCATGTCGACGCCGAGCGTGTGATGCGTGAAGTAATCGAGATTGAGCTCGAAGCCGCCGTCTTTGACGCGGACGATCTTCCGCATCTTGTCCATCAGCGACGCTTTGCCGTACGGCGCGAGCCCCATGACCTTGTACTCGTCGCCGTAATTGGGAAATCCGAGGTATTGCGTGATGGCCGTATAGAAAATGCCGAGGGAGTGCGGGAAGCCGATCTCGCCCATGACGTCGATCGAGTTGCCGTTGCCCGAGGCCCACATCGAGCTGACGAAATCGCCGAAGCCGTCCACCGACAGGATGGCCGCGTCGTCGAACGGCGCGACGAAATAGGCCGAGGCGACGTGCGCGCGGTGATGCTCGACGTTGTGCAGCTTCGGCTTGAGCGTCGTGATCTTGAATGCTTCCGACAGCTCGTCGCCGAGACTGTTGATCTTCGAGCGGTTCTCCAGCCGCGACTTGATCGCGCGGATCGACGGCCGCTTGGCGAAGACGAATTTCGCTTTCTTCAGCAGCCGCGCGCGGGGGTCGCGATTGACCGCCACGTGATCGACGTCATTGAGCGCCACGCCGGCCTCGCGCAGGCAGTATTCGATGGAGAGCGAAGGAAAGCCGGCCCAGTGTTTGATGCGGCGGAACCGCTCTTCCTCCGCCGCCGCGACGAGCTTGCCGTCGACCAGGATGCAGGCGGAAGCGTCCGCGTGATGTGCATTGATGCCTAGAATGATCATGCGTGCGTATCGTTTTCGTGAATCGTTATTTTCATCCGGACCATTCTGCAACAAGTCAGATGGTTTCCGATCTCGCCTTCCACCTCGCCGCGAACGGCTTCGAGGTGGCGGCGATCGCGAGCCGGCAGTTATACGACGAACCGGCCGCAAACCTGCCGCGCCGCGAAAAAATTCGCGGCGTGGAGATCATCCGCGCCGGCTCCACGAGCTTCGGCCGCGCATCGCTCTGGGGCCGCGCCGTCGACTACGTTTCGTTCGCCCTGAACGCGCTGATGCTGATGCGCCGGCAGAAGCGCTCGCTGCTCGTCGCCATGACCGATCCGCCCCTCACCTCGGTGCTCGCCGCGATGAGCGGCCGCCCGTTCATCAACTGGGTCCAGGACCTTTTCCCCGACGTGGCCGAGGCCCTCGGCGTGCGCGCGCCGCGCTGGCTGCATGGCCTGCGCGACTGGTCGCTCCGCCGCGCCCGGCGCAACGTCGTGATCGGCGAGCAGATGGCCGCGCGCGTGCCGAATGCGGTCGTGCAGCACAACTGGGCGGACGCGGAACTGCATCCGCTCGACGTGCCGCACGACCGGTTCGTCGTCGGCTACTCCGGCAACCTCGGGCGCGCGCACGACGCCGCGACGATGATCGGCGCGATGCGCCTCTTGCGCGATGATCCGAGCGTCGTCTTCGCCATCACCGGCGGCGGCGCGAAGCTCGCCGAGGTGCGAAAAGAGGGGCTGCCGAACGTCCGCTTCGAGCCGTATGCGTCGCGCGACCGTTTGAGCGAGAGCCTTTCGTCCGCCGACGCGCACCTCGTCACGCTCAATCCGCGGCTCGAAGGGTTGATCGTGCCGAGCAAGTTTTACGGCGTGCTCGCGGTCGCGCGGCCGGTGCTGTACGTCGGCTCGCACGACGGCGAGCTCGCGCGGCTCGTGCTCGAGAACGGCATCGGCTACGTCATCGAGCCAGGCGAGAGCGTCACGCTGGCCAACGCGATCCGCGAGCTGGCGAACGACGCGGAAAAGCGCGCAGCGATGGGACGGCGTGCACGTGCTTTGTATGACGAGCGCTTCGCACCCGCGATCGCCCTGCCGCAATGGGAGAGGATTCTCCGCGATGCATGAGCGTGCGTTGCGCGTCGGGCTTGCGGCGGCGATGGCGCTCGCGCTCGCGATCTTTTTCATCGATCCGCATCCGCGCGAAAATCCCGCCGACGAGCGGGCGCTCGAGCAGATCTGCGAGCAGGCGCTCGATTCGAATTCGCCGTCGCGCTTCGCCGTGTGGCACGCCGCACACGAGCAGCTCGTGCGGCTCGATCCGAATCGGCCGAGCGCCGCCGCGCCGTTCGTCCGCAGCGGCTTTTTCCACTGGTACGAGTTGAGCGACGCCGACCGGCACAGCGTGATGCTCGCGATCGAGCCGCTGCTGCGCGACGAGGCGTTCTTCGGCCGGATGGCGCTCCCGCTTTTCCAGCTCACCGGCGACTTCACGATCCTGCGGCGTGCGAACCCGGGCAGCGAAAGTGCCATGTCCGAGCTGATGTCGATGGCGGTCACGAATGGGCACTTCGAGGACTACCGGCTGTTCCGCGAGCAGTTGCGGCGGCGACGGCTCACGACGTTCGAGAGCACGCGGAACAGCGCGACGCCCGCCGCGCTCATCGCGCTCGTGCCGCTGCCGGCGACGACCGCGGACCAGCCGTTGCTGCAGGGAATCCTCCAGCAGTTGCACGTGCGGCCGGTCGACGACGCGCACCTCGACACCCGGCGCCTCGGCGCACTGCTCGATTACGCGCTCGATCACGATCTGCGTCCGCTCGACGGCCTCGACGCGGTGGTGCACATCGCCAACGCCGTTTCCGATCCGCAACGCGCGCGGCTCGCGCTGCGCCTCGGGCAACTCGACCGCGCGGCCGACATCGAGACCGAGAGCCCCGACGTCGATCGCCATCCATGGCATCGCTACTACGTCGAGCGCGCGGTGGCCGAGATGCAGCGGCACGAAGCACTGCACGCGTTGCAGTACCTGCAGAAGGCGGGAGACGGCGCCGATACGCTCGCCGCGACCGAACAGATCCAGCGAATGGCCGGCAACACCAGCGAGGCGGCGGCGGTCCACGGGACGCTGCTCGCGCATGCGAATGCCGTCCAGCAGTGGCTCGGTCTCTGCGGCACCGATGTCTGCGATCACGCCAGCGGCACGTTGTGGAGCGAAGGCGCGCCGTTCGCGCTGAAGCTCGCGGCGGTGCAGAGCGACAACGTGCCGCCGTATGCCGAGGTGTATGCCGATGATGCGCTGGCGGCGGAAGGGGCGGTCTCGCCGTCGCTGCCGATGCGCACCGCGCTGCTACGCGGGCTGCACCGGATCGACATCCGCCTCGCGAACCCGCTTACGCGCAACGCGATTCATCGACGAATCCGGATCGAATGAATACATGCGGCCGGCGACGGCCGCGCCGGCGATCGCCGCGAGCGTGGCAGGATTCGCCGGGATGAAAAAGTTGAAGTCGAACAGCGCGTGCACCATCGCCACGGTGATGCTGGCGAGCGCCGCCGCCTGAAACGCGCGGCGGCGGAAGCTGCCGTCGGCGTCGTCGCCGAACGTGATTGTGACGAGCGACCAGTAGCCGGCAACGAGCGTCACGAACGCGATGGCAAAGCCGGCGATGCCGGTCGTCGCGGCAAGCTCGAGGTAGTCGTCGTGAGCGTGATTGAAGAGGTTCGCGAGATTCTCGCCCTGCGCCATGCTCGAGACGTTGGCGAACGTGCCGGCACCGCTGCCGATGATCGGAAACCTCCGCCAGACGCCCAGCGCGATCTTCGCGCCGACCGTGCGTCCGACCAGCGTGATCGTTTCGCCTTCGCTCGGCGTGAAGCGCTCGATCGTCCGTTCGCGTCCGAGATAGACGACCAGCAGCGTGAGGATGACGAGCGACGACGCGATGCCGCCGAATGCGAAGAGTGCACGCCGGCGGCGCGACGCGCGGAATGCGCTGGAGCGCGCCATCGCGATCAGCGCGGTGCTCGCGATGCCGCTGAAGACCGCGAGCAGCGCGCCGCGCGATTGCGCGACGAGGATGCCGGCGAGGCAGCCGATCGCGCCGAGGACGCCGGCGCCGAACGGCAGCGTGTTCTTTTCGATCAGCTTCGCCACGCGGCGGCCGAACGGCGCGCCGGGGGCGGCGTTGTGCCATGCCCAGGCGCAGATGAAAAGCGCGAGCGGCAGGATGATGGCGAGGTAGTGCGCGAAGTGGTTCGGGTTCACGTACGTGCCGGTGACCCGGTTGAAGATCAGCTTGTTCTTCCAACCCCAGATCTCGTAGCGGCGCAGCGCCGCCTCGTTGACGCCGTACAGCAGTTCGAAGGTCGCGGCGCCGATCAGCGCGACCGCCAGCGCCACGCGGCGGGCGTGCGTCCGGACGAGCAGCGCCGCCGTTTGAAACGTGGCGAAGAGCGCGAGGAGGCGGAACCATTCGCGGAACGTGATCGCCGGCGCGACCGACAGCGGATGCACCGACGAGGCGGCCTGCCGGACGCGGTCGCTCCCTTCCCAGATCTCCGCTGCCCGCGGCGAGAGCGCTTGCAGCAGCGCGAGCGGCAACGGAACGAGCTGAATCGCAATCACCGCCAGGAACAGCAGCGAGCCGAGCGTCCAGATCCGCCACGCGCGCGCCTCGGGGAAACGGCAAACCAGCGCGGCGACGGCGCAGAGCGCGAGCGGCACCGCGACGAGCGGCAACCGGGCCCGCTCGATCACCGATCCGAACGGCATCGGAAGCCAGATCAGCCACGCCAGAAAAAGCGCCACCAGAGCACCCTCCGCGGCGCGTTTGGGGAAATCCGCTTGCATGGCTCCCGGGCATTGTAACGGTAATGCCGTGTTAGACTTCGGCGGGTCCACGCAAGACAACTGGAGGCAAATGTGAGAGGTGGGAGTTGGTTTCTTCGGGTCACGGCGTTGGTCGCCGCGCTCAGTGCCACAGCAGCGTTTGCGCAGGAAGGCTTGCGCGACCGCAATCGTGATCTGGACGAGGCACGCGCCGTCGCCGCCGATCTCTCCAACGCGAATCTGCACACCGGCCCGTTCTATATCCTCTCCAGCATCGATCTCTCGGACATCGGCTACAACCAGTCGTTCTTCGTGCCGACGGCCGATCAGAGCAGTGGCTTCACCTTCAACATCCGCGCGCCCCAGAAGCTCTACTTCGTGCCGCAGAAGAAGGTCGTCTTTTCGGTCGAGGCCACGCCGTCGTACGCGGTGGTCAGTCACAGCTCGGGCAGCAATCAGCTCGGCTATTTCCTGCGCACCGATGCGCGCCTCCTGCTGAATCACCTCTTTCTCGACGGCTTCGTGGGTCGGTCGGACGAGCTGCGCGCGCAGGTGGGCGACATCAACCGCCTGGCCACCGCCCGCACGACCTTCTACGGCGTCAACTCCGAGCTGAAGTACTCCAGCCGGACGAGCCTCAAGGGCGACGTCACCTTCAACCAGACCGCCTTTCCGCGCTCGCGCCTGCAGCCGACCGGCATCCCCATCGAGCGCCTCGCGCGCGACGAGCACAACTACCGCCTCTCCGTCCTGCACAAGACCTTTCCGCTGACCTCGCTCACGCTGGCCGCGGAACGGAGCGATTACAACTTCGCCATCGCACGGACGTCCGACTCGCGGCGCAGCTACGCCGGAGCCGGCTTCTCTTACGACGACGGGCGGCACACGCTTTCAGCCGAGGCGGGGCCGGGCCGGCTGGTCTTCAAGGATTCCGCCCAGCACGACTTCCGCGGCGTCCTCGGCAGCGTCCGGACGACGCATCGCCTTTCGAGCCTTTTCAGCCTGAACGCTTCACTGGCCCGCGACGTCGACTTCGCGTTGTTCCCGAACAATCCCTACTACGTCAACGACCGGCTGGCGAGCGAGCTGATCTGGAACACCACACGAAAACTGACGCTCCGGCTGCTGGCGAACTACGGCCGGGACCGCTATCCGGTGATCTTCGACGGGATTTTACGGCGCGACACCCTCGAGTACGTCGCCGTCGGCTGGCTGTACTCCCTCCGCCACATTTCGGGTGGCTTCGACATCGGTTATTTTCAGCGTAAATCCAACAGCCCGCTGGCCGATCAGGATAGTGGAATACGCGGTACTTTGAGGTTGTCTCTCAGACCATAGTCCGATCCAAATAACTGATGGCTGACGCAATGCGCGGCACCTTTTGCGCGTTGTTGATGCCAATGCCGACACCGGGTTGACGGCCGCTTCGTAAACTTCTCGCAGGTCCAGTAGTTACAGGGTTCGAGGAAGTTCTGTGAAGCGGCCGCTGCTCGCGAAAGGGCAGCGGCCGTCCATTTGATTCGAAGTCCGAACGAAGGAACCATGAAACGCCATTCGACACTTGCAGCAATTCTCTTCCTCGTCGCGTCCATCGCGACGGCCCAGAATGCTCCCTCCACCGACGCGCCGCTCGGCGCGCGCGACGTGGTGGACATCAAGGTCCTCCAGGATTCGAACCTCAACACCAAGACCACGATCGGTGATGACGGCAAGCTCACGATGCCGCTCCTCGGCAAGGTCGACGTCTCCGGCATGACCGCCACGCAGGCCGAACAGCACATCAAGTCGCTGCTCGAATCGAAGTACATGACCAAGGCCGACGTCGTGCTGCAGGTGCTCGAGTACGGCAACAAGCCGATCTCCGTCATCGGCGCCGTGGTCCATCCGGGCACGATCGGCGCATCGGGCAACATCACGCTGCTGCAGGCCATCACGCAGGCCGGCGGCCTTGCCGGCGGCTACGGGAAATCGCTGTACGTGCTGCGCACCGCTGCGAACGGCCTGACCGAGCGGATCGACATCGACATCGAAGACCTGATGGTGAACGGCAATCCCGACCTGAACCTCCCGCTGTCGCCGAACGACGTGATCAACGTCCCGGTCGATACGCCGCTCACGATCTACGTCCTTGGGGAAGTCATGCATCCCGGAACGGTGCAGTTCCGCCGTTCCCAGACGCCGACGCTCCTCCAGGCCCTCGCCGGTGCCGGCGGCCCGACCGACCGCGCCGGAAAGCGGGTCGTGATCAAGCGGATGGTGAACGGGAAAGAACAGACCATCCCGGTGAACTACAAGAGCATTCTCTCCGGCGGCCGGACCGACGTGACGCTGATGGACAACGACACCATCTACATCACCGAGAGCTTCTTCTAGAATTCACTTCGGGCACCCTCTCCCCGCGAGCGGGGCGAGGGACTTTACGACCATGGATGTGAACACCGTCTCCGAGGAAGTCCACCTTTCCCATTACTGGAACGTCATCTACAAACGATGGAAGGTGGCGCTGTCGATCCTCGCGGTCGTCCTGCTCGGAACGTTCCTCGCCAGCTACTTCTCCAAGCCGCTCTACCGCTCCGAAATCCAGATCCAGATCGAGCGCGAAAATCCCAACCAGATCACCATCGAGGACCTCTTCGGCATCCAGGCCTCCGACCAGGAGTTCCTCCAGACGCAGTACGTCCTGCTCCAGAGCCGCGGCCTCGCCGCGCGCGTGATCGACGACCAGAAGCTCCTCAGCGATCCGGAGTTCTATCCGCCGGGCATCGACGGCAAGACGCCGAAGGAAATCGAAGAGATCCGCAACAACATGGTGCCCGCCGTCATGGGCGGCGTCACCGTCGAGCCGGTGAAGAACACCTCGCTCGTCAAGATCGCCTTCATCGCGTCGTCGCCGAAGCTGGCGGCGAAGGTCGCGGAAGGCGTGGGCGACTCGTACATGCGCCTCACCGTAGAGAACAAGCTCGACACGGTCCGCCAGGCGAAGGACGTCCTGCAGCGGCAGATCGCGTCGGTCAAGGGCGATCTCGACACGCTGCGCGCCCAGCTGCAGCGCTACGGTGAGAGCAAGGACATCGTCTCGGTCAGCGATCCGAACAACATCGTCGCGCAGCGCCTCCTGAAGCTGAATCAGGACATGACCAACGCGCAGAACGAGCGGCGGCAGAAGCAGAGCGACTACGAGGCGCTGCTCCGCACCAGCCCCGAGGCCGTGGCCGGCGACGACGACCTGGTGCGCAACCTCACCGCGCAGGAAGCGAACCTCCAGCGCGACTACAACCAGAAGCTCTCCACCTTCAAGCCGGAACATCCGCAGATGCTCCAGCTCAAGCAGCAGATCGACAAGACGCGGCAGGCCCGCCAGGCCGCGCTGCTCGACGCGTACAACAAGCGCCGCGAAGCGGCCCACAACGCGGTCCTCGCCTCGGCCGGACGCGAGAACGAGATGAGCACCGCGTTCGAGGCGTCGAAGCACGAGATGCAGACGCAGAACGCCAGCGTCGCGAAGTACGTCGACCTCCGCGGCGAGATCGACAGCAAGGAACAGCTCCTCCAGCAGCTGACCCGCAAGCAGAGCGACACCGAGGTCGGCGCGATTCTGCGCGGATCGACGACGTCGAACGTGCACTGGGTCGATCACGCCGAAACGCCGAAAAGCCGCTTCAACGTGACGATGAAGAAGAACCTGCAGAGCGCTTTCCCGCTCGGCGTGCTCCTCGGACTCGCCTCGATCTTCTTCCTCGAGTACATGGACCGTTCGATCAAGACGCCGGAAGAGCTCGAGCGGGTCACCCGCTTCGCCTCGCTCGGCGTCATCCCGGCCGCGAGCTCCGTTGGCCGCGGCTACGGCTATCGCTACTACGGCTCGCGCGGGAAGCTGCGCGCGGTCGAGAACGAGCCGGCCACCGCAGCCGAGCCGTCGCGAGGCATCGACCTGCTGCCGCACGTCGACAGCCGCTCGCCGATCTCCGAGGCCTATCGCGCGTTCCGCACGTCACTGCTGCTCGCATCGGCGAACTCGCCGAAGGTCATCGTCATCACCTCGACATTCGCGCGCGAAGGCAAGACGACCACCGCGGTCAACCTCGCCACCGTGCTCGCGCAGATGGGCAAGCCGGTGCTGCTCCTCGACGCCGACCTCCGCCGTCCGCGCCTGCAGAAAGTCTTCCGCGGCAAGATGAACCTCGGCCTGGTGAACTACCTCGCCACGAACATCCCGCTCGAGGACGTGATCCAGGAGTCGGAAGTGCCGCACCTGTCGGTCGTCCTCTCCGGCCCCACGCCTCCGAACCCGTCCGAGCTGCTGGCGTCGGACCGGATGAAGCACCTCATCCACGAGGTCCGCTCGAAGTTCGCGTACGTGATCTTCGACTCGCCGCCGGTCATGGCGGTGACGGATTCGATCGTGACCGCGGCGAACGCCGACGGTGTCGTCCTCTGCGTGCATGGCGGGCAGACGCCGCGCGACATCGTGCAGCGCGCTGCCGAGCGCCTGCGCCAGAGCAACATCCCGGTCCTCGGCGCGATCCTCAACAACCTCGACCTCCAGCAGTACGGCTACACGTTCAAGAAGAGCTACTACGACTACTACGACTCCGAGGCCGGCACCAGCGAGAAGGAGCCGGTACGCAAGTCGGGGTAGCACTTTGATCGACATCCACCACCACTGCCTGCCGGGAGTCGATGACGGTCCGCGCGATTGGGCCGAGGCGGTGGATCTTTGCGCGATGGCGCGCGACGAAGGGATCGAGACGATCGTCGCCACGCCGCATGTGCTGCGCGGCCGCTGGCAGAACACCTCGCGCATCAAGCTGGAGACGCTCGCCGCGACGCTGCGGGAGAAGACCGGCGACAACCCGCGCATCCTCCTCGGCTCGGAGTACTTCTTTGCGCACGACATGACCGAGGTGCTGCGGACGAACGGCGGCATCATCCCGCTGGCCGGCTCGCGCTACATCCTGGTGGAGTTCGCGGCGAACGCGATCCCGCCGATGATCGAGCAGCCGTTCTACCACGTGCAACTCGACGGCTGGACGCCGATCATCGCGCACCCGGAGCGCAACACTGTCTTCCAGTCGAAACCGGAGCTGCTGGCGCGCCTGATCTCGCTCGGCGCGCGGACGCAGGTCACGTACGACAGCGTGACGGGCCAATTCGGCGCCGAGGCGCAAAAGGCGGCGCTGGAGTGGATTGCCGCCGGACTCGTGCATATCATGGCGACGGACGCGCACAACACGACCCGCCGGCCACCGCGCGTCCGTGAGGCAATCGAGAGAGTCCGGGAAGTGGCCGGAACGGAAGTCGCGGAGCATCTGACGCGGTCGAATCCTGCCGCGGTGATCGAGGGACGTGGGCTGGTGTGGGAGCCCGAGCCGCAAGCGGTCAAAAGCGGCGGATTTTTGAGACGGGTACGGGAGTTATTTGGTCATCGTGAAGATCGTTCGCATTAGCGTCATCGCGGCCGCTCTGGTCGTCTTTGCCTCGGCATCGCAGGCCAGCGATCCGTTTTACACGTCGCTGCTGACGCGCGGCGTGTCCGACGCGCAGCGCGGCGACTTTTTCAAAGCGGTCAAGGAGCTGCGCATCGCGGCGTTCGGACTCGTCGACAACTCGAGCGAGTACCTCCGCGCGCAGGTCTACCTCGCGAACGCGTTCGAGCACCTCGGGCGGCACCCCGAAGCCGCCGCAGCGGTGGAGAAGGCGTCGCTCGCCGAGCGGATCGAAAGCGCCTACGCCAGCGTGGCAATCGATCCCGATACGCGGAAAGCATTCGAAGCGCTGGCCGTGAAGGCGCTGCGTCCGGAGCAGCTGGCGATGGTGCCGGCGTTCCGGAAGGGTGCGGTCCCGGCGCCCGCGCCGGCGGTGGTTGTCGTCGCGCAGAAGCCGGCGCCGCCGCCGGTCGTCGTCACGCAGAAGCCGGTGGCCGAGAAGCCAATCGAGAAGCCGGTGGTCGTCGCTCCGAAGCCCGCACCGCCCGTTCAGAAGCCGGTCGTGCAGGCACCGCCTCCCGTCCAGCAGCAAAGGCCGCCGCAGCAGCAACCGGTCGTCATCGAGAGTCCGCTCGTGGCCGCATCAAAGCATCAGCCGTCGCAATCATCCGCGGCACTCGACGCCTCGCTGCAGATCGCCGACGCGCAGCGGCTGCTGAACGAGGGGAAGATCCTCGCGGCGCGGCAGGTCTACCTCCGCCTCATGCAGGTTGACGGCCTCGGCCGCTCGACGATGCTCGACGTGGCGAAGGGTTTGAACCTCACCTCCGCGTGGCGCGAGTCGTCGGTCGCGTATCAGAAAGCGATGCCGTTCCGCTCCGGCGAAGAGATCCATCAGTTCTACGAATCCGTGAACCGTTACGAGCTCGGCGACGTCGCCGCGGCTCGTGACCTCCTGACGCGCGCACTTCCGGCGCTTCCCGTGACCCGTGAGACTTCGCTGTACAAGGCGAAGATTCTCGGAATGCCGTAAACTAGTGAACCGAGGGTCCCCATGAAAGCACTCACCGCCGCCATTCTCATTGCTGCCGCAGCTGTCGCCGCACCTGTAAGAGCAACGGCTCAGCCGGGCCGCATCGACCACACACCTCTCACCTGCCTCCGCGGCGGCGAGATGCCGGTGCTTCAGGCGGCGGTCGACGATAAGGGGACGCTCCGCGCCTACTTCCGCCGCACGAACACCACCGACTGGTGCTCGGTCGAAGGGACGAACCTCGGCAAGATGTCGAGCGTGACCCTGCCGAAGTTCGACCTCAACGACGAGATCGAATACTTCTTTGTCGTCCTCGACGGCAAGCGCATCATCGCCAAGAGCCCGCAGATCTACCGCGTGAAGGCCACCGACGCGTGCGAGACGCCGTGGGCCCGCCACACGCTGATGCTGATCATGGACTGCAACGAGAACGGCCCCGGCTCGATCCCATCGTCGATGGGCGCCGGTTTCGCCCTGAAGACGAACCAGCCGCCCAACGTGTCGCCGGCGAGTCCGCTCGATTAGTGCGCTTTCGCCTTCTTCACTTCCTCGGTCAACGCCGGCAGCACCTGAAACAGATCCCCCACGATGCCGAGGTCCGCGACGCGGAAGATCGGCGCCTCGGGATCCTTGTTGATCGCCACGATGTGCTTCGAGGACGACATCCCGGCGAGGTGCTGGATCGCGCCGCTGATGCCGGCGGCGATGTAGAGGTTCGGGCTGACCACGCGTCCCGTCTGGCCGACCTGATGCTGATGGTCGATCCATCCCGCGTCGACCGTCGCGCGTGATGCGCCGACGGCGCCGCCGATGGCGTGCGCCAGGTCGCGGATGTACGAAAAATTCTGCGCTTCCTTCAGGCCGCGGCCGCCGGAGACGATGATGTCCGCCTCGGCGATGGTCAGCTCGCCTGCTTCCGGCGCCTTCGTCTCGACCAGCTTCGCCTTCGCATCCGCCGGCGCGCTCACTTCGCTCACGTCCGCCGCGCCGCCGCCCGCTTCCTCGGCCGGGAACGCGTTCGGACGCGTCGTCGCGATCGCCGGAGTTCCGGTGACCTCGACCGTCGCGAACACCTTCCCCGAGTACACCGGCCGCCGCGCGCGCAGCTTGCCGTCGGTCCACGAAAGCTGATCGACGTCCGACGCGACGCCGACGTCGAGCCGCGCGGCGATGCGCGGCGCCAGATCGCGTCCGTTCGACGTCCCGCCGAACAGCAGCACGGACGGCTTGACGTCATCGCACACCTGCTTCAGTGCGGCAGTGTAGCCTTCCGTCGAATAGTCGCTGATGTTCGCAACGTGCAGCTTCTTCGCGCCGTAGCGCCCTGCCTCATCGGCGACCGACTTGTCGTTCGCCAGCGCGACCAGGTCGCCGCCGGCGCTCTCCGCCAGCTTGCGGCCGATCGACAGCGCCTCGCGCGACGCCTTCTTGAGCTTCCCGTCTTTCACTTCGCAGAAAACCAGTACGCCAGCCATCAGAGTGCCTTCGCTTCCTCGCGGATGAACTTGAGGATCTCCTGCGCCGCGGCCGCCGGATCCGAACCGTCGATCTTCCGTCCGCCGCTCTTTTCGGGCGGCAGCTGCAACGAGACGAAGACGACGCGCTGGTTGAAGATGTCGGAGTCGCTGAGGCCGAGGTCCGCCACCGACTTCGTGTCGATGGGGATCTTCTTCGCGGCCATGATGCCTTTGAGGCCCGCGTAGCGCGGCTCGTTGAGGCCTTTCTGCGCGGTGATCACCGCCGGCAGTTGTGCCTCGATGACCTCCTCGGCGCCTTCGATCTCGCGGTGCGCGGTCAGCTTGCCGTCGCCGATCTCGAGGTGCGTCACGACGTTGACCTGCGGGTATCCGAGGAGCTCGGCGACCATCGGTCCGACGAGCGCGTTGTCGAGACCGACGCCCTGCTTGCCGAAGAAGACGACGTCGTGCGGCACGGTCCTGATCGCCGCGGCCAGCACCTTCGCGATGCCGAGGGCGTCGGCGTCGAATGATTCACCCTTCACGTGCAGCGCCTTCGTCGCGCCGCGGGCCAGGCACTCGCGCAGCGCCTGCGCCGCGCGGTCGGGACCGAACGTGATGACTGTGACGTCGCCGCCGCTCTTCTCTTTCGCGCGGATCGCTTCTTCCAGCGCGAACTCGTCGTAGGGCGAGACGATGAATTTGAGTCCTGTTTCGTCGATGTGGCGGTTGTCGCCGCCGACTTTGATCCTCGACTCCGTGTCGGGGACATGACTGATGCATACAACCGAATTCAAGGGAGGCCTCCAATCGTGTGCCGAAAAACCGGCGCGATTCTAGGCACATCGCTCTCCCCGCCGCAAGGACGGGCACGAGACTCGCAGTCCCTCGTCGTCACTTAGCGGATTGTTTTCCCCGACAGACGGAGAGAGAGAAAAAACGGAGGGCAGCCATGCCATTCAACAACCGGCCGCACGAGATGGATGGAAACCCGATCAACCAGCGGCGGATGTTCCGCAACATCCCCGACTTCCGCCAGCCCCGCGGCAATGGCAATGGAAACGGCAACGGCCGCACCGCCCGCCCCGCGCCGCCCGAGCAGACCAACGCCGAAAATTTCTACTATCTCAAGCAGATGAACTCGAAGACGCCGATGGTCATCGTCATGAACGACGGCGAAGAGATCCGCGGCTGCATCGAGTGGTACGACCGCACCTGCCTGAAGGTGAATCGCGACGGCGCGCCGAACCTCCTCATCCAGAAGCACTGGATCAAGTACCTCTTCAAGGAGGAGGAGCTGGTTCGCGCATAATGCGGGCGTGAAGCCGCTCGCAATCACCCTCGGCGATCCGGCAGGCGTCGGCGCCGAGATCGTCTTCAAAGCTCTCCGCGACCTCGACGTCCCCGTCCGCATCTTCGGCAGCCGCGCGTTCGCGTCGCCGCCGGACGGACTCGATTTCGTAGACGTCGGCGGATCGGGCGAAGTGCACTACGGCAAGGTCGACACCGCATACGGCCGCATCGCGCTTGCCTCCATCGACGCCGCGGTCGATGCCATCGAGCGCGGCGAATGCTCGGCCCTCGTCACCGCGCCGATCCACAAGCAGGCCATCTTCGCCGCCGGCTCGCCGCATCCGGGGCACACCGAGATCCTCGCCGCGCGCGCCGGCCTCAAACGCTACGCGCACGACTACGCGATGTACTTCGACTCGCCGAAGCTCCGCACCGCGCTGCTGACCGTGCACATGCCGCTGCGCGACGCGCTGAACGCGATCAACGCCGATGACATCACCGCGCTGGCCCGGCTCACGAACCGCGAGTTCATGCGGCTCTACGGCAAAGCGCCGCGCATCGGCGTCGCGGCGGTGAATCCGCATGGCGGTGAAGGGGGCCGCTTCGGATCGGAGGAGCGCGCGATCGCGGAGGCGGTGCTGCGCGCGTCGGCGGCCGGCGTCATCATCGACGGACCGCATCCCGCCGACACGCTCTTCCTCGCCGCGAGCCGCGGCAAGTACGATGTGGTGCTGGCGATGTTCCACGATCAGGGGCTGATCCCGGTGAAAACGCTGGCGTTCGAGCAGTCGGTGAACGTCACGATCGGCCTGCCGTATCTCCGGGCCTCGGTCGATCACGGAACCGCGTTCGACATCGCGGGGAAAGGGATCGCCGACGCGGCGCCGATGCGCTACGCGATCGAATGGACGGCGCAGCACGCGGAGAAATTCGAATCATGAACCGCTGGGGCGCCCGCATCATGGGCCTCATCATGCTGCTGATTTTCATGATGCTGTTTCTCAACCTGAAGAAGCAGCTCATGTTGCTGCAGCGGACGCACAACCCGCCCGCGGCGCCGGCGCAGGCGCGGTGAACACGCGCCGCATCGCCGCCGTCATCGCGCTGTTCCTCGTCGCCACCGCCTGGGGCGCGACGTTCACGCTGATCAAGGACGTCCTCGGCCGCATCGCCCCCGAGCCGTTCATCTTCTGGCGCTTCACCATCGCCGGCGTCGTGCTCTGCGCCATCGCCGCCGCCCGCCGCCAGCTCTCGCGCCGCGTGCTCGCCCCCGGCGCCATCCTCGGCGCGCTGGTGTTCATCGGCTACTGGGCCCAGACGCGCGGCCTGATGTTCATCTCGCCGTCGCGATCGGCACTGCTGACGGGACTCTACGTCGTGATGGTCCCGTTCTTCGGCCGCGCTACGGCGCGTGCCTGGATCGCGTCGCTGCTCGCGCTCGTCGGGACCGTGCTGCTCATCGGCGGCTTCGATTCACGCCCGTCGTTCGGCGACGCCCTGACCATCTTCTGCGCCGCCTGCTTCGCGCTGCACATCGTCCTGTCGGCGAAGTACTCCGCCTCCCAACCCGCCATCGCCCTCGCCGCCGTGCAAGTCCTCGTCGTCGGCCTGGCTGCAGCGCCGGTGTCGCTCTTCGCCCCCCGCACGCCGATGACCGGCTCCGTGATCGCCGTCATCCTCTTCACCGCCATCGTCACCACCGCCCTCGCCTTCGTTGCTTTGATGTGGGGCCAGGCCCGCGTGTCGGCCACCGAAGGCGCCATCATCCTCGCCTTCGAGCCGGTCGCCGCCGCACTGACGTCCATCCTGTTTTACGGAGAACCGGTCACGTTCGGGGTGGTGGTTGGGGGGATGTTGATTCTCGCGGGGATGGTGCTTTCGCAACTTTCCCCGGGGGAGATAGCAGATAGCAGATAGCAGGGCGTCATTCGGCGCGCCTGTCGAGCGAGCGGATGAGGCCGTGGATCATGCGTTCAACGTCATTCGCGTCGTTGGTGAGCTTGATCGCTTCCTCTTCCGTCATGAAGCCGAGCCGGCGCGCGATCTCAATCTGGGTCTCGAGCTCGTACGTGCTGCCACGGGCTTGGAGAACGAAGCGGCGATAATCGGGGATCGTTCCTCTGCCACGTCCCTCGGCAAGATTGCTCGGAATCGACACGCCCGCGCGCTGCATCTGCTGCACGAGCCCGAACCGCTCCGCCCGCGGGAACTTCTCACAAACCCGATAAACATCGACGGCCAGCGCAACGCCGCCCTGCCACGCGAGCAAATTTCTAAATTGGCTGCTCATATCTTCACTGGTGCGAAGAGAGCCGCATTCAGGTGGGACGCAAATCATACCTCGGCTCCCCCCTGCTATCTGCTATCTGCTACCTGCTATCCTCCCCCAGCCATGCCCCTCATCCTTGTCACCAACGACGACGGCATCTACAGCGAAGGCATCCGCAAGCTGGCGGCGGCGCTGAAAGCCGTCGGGGACGTCATCATCGTCGCGCCGGATCGGGAGCAGAGTGCGGCGTCGCATGCGCTCACGTTGAACCGTCCGCTGCGGCTGCTGCAGATCGAAGAAAACGAATGGATCGTCGATGGGACGCCGACCGATTGCGTGAACCTCGGCGTCCTCAAATTGATGAAAGAGCGGCGTCCCGACATCGTCGTCTCCGGCATCAACTTCGGGGCGAACCTCGGCGATGACGTCACCTACTCCGGCACGATCTCGGCGGCCTTCGAAGGGGCGCTGCTGCACATCCCGTCCATCGCGCTTTCCGCGGTCGTGGGCGAACATTTCTCCTTCGACGGCAGCGCGCAATTCGCGGCGCATCTCGTCCGCTGGGCGCTCGAGCACCAACGCGATCCGGGCGTCATCCTCAACGTCAACTTCCCGGTGCCGGCGCCGGCCGGCATCCGCATCACGAAACTCGGGCGGCGGATCTACACCGAGGGGGTCATCGAGCGGATGGATCCGAGGGGGCGGGCGTACTACTGGATCGGCGGCGGCGAGCCGTCCTGGCATCCCGGCGAAGGGACCGACTTCGAAGCCATCCAGGCGGGCTTCATCTCCATCACTCCGCTGCACCTCGACCTCACCCATCACGACTCGATCCCGCGGCTCAAACCGCTCGAGGAGCTCCTTGCTGAAGACGCCCGCCGATGAGCGCGAATTCGCGCACCTGAGAAAAAAGATGGTCGACGAGTATGTCGCCAAGCGCGGCATCCGCGACGAGCGCATCCTCCAGGCGATGCGCGACGTGCCGCGGCACCTCTTCGTCCCGTCCGTCGTCATGGCGAAAGCGTACGGTCCCGGCGCGCTGCCGATCGGCGCGAAGCAGACGATCTCGCAGCCGTACATCGTGGCGCGGATGATCGAGCTGCTCGAGCTCAACGGGAAAGAAAAAGTCCTCGAGATTGGCACGGGAACCGGATATCAGGCAGTGGTGCTGTCGAAGCTGTGCGCGAAAGTCTTTTCCATCGAACGAATCAACGAGCTGGCGCTGCGGGCCGCGGAGCTGATCCGCGTGCTGAAGGTCTACAACGCGACGGTGAAGGTGTTCGACGGCACGTACGGCTGGTCCGATCAGGCGCCGTTCGACCGCATCATCGTCGCCGCCGCCGCGCCGGAAGTGCCGGAGCCGCTGGTGCAGCAGCTGGCGCGCACGGGACGGCTGGTGCTGCCGATCGGCACCGTCGGCAACCAGCGCCTCGCGCGCGTGACGCGCGTCGGGACGCGCGTGCAGATCGAGGACTGCGGCTCCGCGGAGTTCGTTCCGCTGGTCGGCAAGTTCGGCTGGAAGGAGTGACGCCGTGCGCGGCCGCGCGCTCCTGATCGGCACCGCGATCATCTCGTCGATCCTCGGCGCGATCGCGGTCTACCTCGTGCTCACGGTGCCGAACGACCTCGAGTCGGGCACGCTGATGAAGCAGGCGAAGAAGGATCTCGACGCGCGGCAGAACGATCGCGCGCGGGCGACGCTCTCGCGGATCGTGCAGCAGTACCCGCGCACCGACGCCGCCGCGGCCGCGACCGTCGCGCTGATCAAGCTCGCCGACGCCGATCGCGCGAAGCTGGCGAACGAAGTCGCGGCGTTGAAGAACGACCTCGCCGCGCAGAAGCAGGCGCTCGGCACCGTGTCGCAGAAGTTCGACCAGGCCGCCGCGGCGACGCCGCCGCCAACGGTCGAAGTGAAACCGCCGCCGAAAAAGAAGGCGACGGTGCACCACACGCGCCGTCGTCGGCACCGCCGCTAGCAGTTACAATCCGCACGACATGAAAGAATTGCGCCTCATCCGCATTCACGGAAAAGTGCAGGGCGTCGGCTATCGATTCTTTGCCACGCGCGTGGCGCGCCGGCTCGGGTTGAAGGGCTGGATCACGAACGAGCGCGACGGCACCGTCGCCGCCGCCGTGGAAGGCGAGAAGAGCGCGATCGACGAGTGGATCGAGGACCTGAAGGAAGGTCCGCGCTACGCCGAGATCACCAAGATCGATCAGGAGACGAAGGACTTCACCGGCAAGCTCGGTGACTTCGACGTGAAATTTTGATGAGTACCGACCTGCTCCGCGCGCTGATCCGCGACGTTCCCGATTTCCCCAAGCCCGGCATCATGTTCAAGGACATCACGCCGCTGCTGCGCGATCCCCGCGGCCTCGACGCGAGCGTGCTGATGCTGGCCGAGCCGTTCAAAGACCAGGGCGTCACCACGGTCGCCGGCATCGAGTCGCGCGGCTTCATCTTCGGCAGCTGCGTCGCCCGCATCCTCGGCGCCGGTTTCGTCCCCATCCGCAAACCGGGGAAGCTGCCGTGGACCAAGCGCTCGCACGAGTACGAGCTCGAATACGGCAAGGACAAGATCGAGATCCACGACGATGCGATCTCGCCGAACGACCGCGTGCTGGTGATCGACGACGTGCTCGCGACGGGCGGCACGCTCGCCGCCGCCGTCGCCCTCGTGCGCGAGTTCGACGCGCATCTCGTCGGCGCCGCGACCGTGATCGAGCTCTCGTTCCTCGACGGACGCCGCAAGATCGAGGGAGTGCAGTTTCATTCGGTCCTGAGCTATTGAGCTCATGTACGACCTCATCGTCATCGGCTCCGGGCCGGCCGGCGAAAAAGGGGCCGCGCAGGCCGCGTACTTCGGCAAGAACGTCGCGCTGATCGAGCGCGAAGTCGTCCTCGGCGGCGCGTCGGTCAACACCGGAACCATTCCCTCGAAGACGCTGCGCGAGTCGGCGCTGCATCTCTCCGGCTTCCGCCAGCGCGGCTTCCGCGACGCGGTCGACCTCACCATCAAGGGCGAGGTCACGGTCAGCGACTTCATGTATCGGAAGGATGTCGTCGTCGAGCGCGAATGGCGCCGCATCGACGAAAACCTCCGCCGCCATCGCGTCGACCGTCATTGCGGAGTTGCGAAATTCCGGAACGCCACCACGGTCGAAGTGACGAACGCCCTCGGGACGGAAGTGCTCGAGGGGCAGATCATCCTCATCGCCACCGGCTCCTCGCCATACCGGCCGGCGCACGTGCCGTTCGACGACGAGCACATCTGCGACAGCGACACGATCCTGCGGATGAACCGCCTCCCCAAGTCGCTCGCCGTCGTCGGCGCGGGAGTGATCGGCTGCGAGTACGCGTCGATCTTCGCCGCGCTCGGCATCGAGGTGCACCTCATCGACGGCCGCACCGCGCTGCTGCCGCACATCGATCGCGAGATCGTCAAAGTCCTCCTCGGCGAATTGCAGAACCGCCTCGGCGTGATGCTGCACCTCGGCTGCGACGTCGATTCGATCGAGCACGCCGGCGATCACATCCACCTCACGCTCAAAGACGGCTCGTCGTTCGACACCGACAAAGTGCTCTACGCGGCGGGGCGCAACAGCAACACCGGCGACCTCGATCTCCCCGCCGCCGGCGTCACCACCGGCAACCGCGGCCTCGTCGTCGTCAACGAGAGCTACCAGACCAACGTGCCGAACATCTACGCGGCGGGCGACGTCATCGGCTTCCCGGCGCTCGCCTCGACCTCGATGGAGCAGGCGCGCGTGGCGATGGTCCACGCGTTCGACCTCAAGTACAAAACGCGCGTCGCGCCGATCCTCCCCTACGCGATCTACACCATCCCCGAGCTGTCGACCGTCGGGATGACCGAGGACGAGTGCAAGGCGAAAGGGATCCGGGCGGAGGTGGGGCGGGCGTTTTATCGCAACAACGCGCGGGGCAACATCATCGGCGACACGAAAGGCATCCTGAAGCTCGTCTTCGACGCCGAAACGCTCACGCTGCACGGCGTGCACATCATCGGCGAGGACGCCGCGGAACTGCTGCACACCGGCATGATGGTCATGCAATTCGGAGGTACGATCAATGCATTCATCGACAGCGTTTTCAACTTCCCGACGCTGAGCGAGGCTTACAAGTACGCGGCATACGACGGGCTCGGAAACGTGGCCCGCAAAAAGACGCAGCAGGTCGCACAGGAGCTGAAATGAAGCAGATCGCTGAGCTGATCGAAGGCCATCCGCTGATCCTCGCCGATTCCTCCGACAACGTGCGCGACGTCGCCCGCAAGATGAGCGAGCGGAACATCGGCGCCATCGCCGTCCTCGACTCCGGGAAACTCGTCGGCATCTTCTCCGAGCGCGACCTGATGACGCGTGTCGTCGTCCCCGGCCTCGATCCCGACGACACGCCGGTCTCGAACGTGATGACGAAAGCGCTCGTCGCGGCAAAGCCGGAAGAGGAGATCGGCAGCGCGCTGCAGAAGATGCAGTCGCTCGGCTGCCGCCACCTGCCGGTCGTCGACGAGGGAAACCTCATCGGGATGTTGTCGCTGCGCGATCTGCTGAAGATCGACGACGACAACCAGCGCGCGCGGGCCAGCTTTCTGAGCGAGCTGGTGACGTACAGCCCGGATTACGACAGCTAATCCGGCCGCACTTTCAGCGGCATCGAATCCTTCGTCGAGTGCACGCCCGGCTGGAGGTCGATCGATTCCCCTTCGACGTCGCCCGAGATGAGGAGCAGCAGCCGCGCGAGCTCCTTCAGGCCCGAGCCCGGGCCGCTGATCGTCACGCCGCGCTCGTCGACCCGGATGTCGATCGGCGTTCGTACCAGGCCGTCGAGAGCCATGACTGCCAGATCGAAGTTCATTCCTCGTCCTCCCCGCGGTAGACGACGGAATTCTTCTCCGTCTCCTGCAGCGCCACCTCGTACAACGTTCCCTGCTCGATGGCCGGCGCGAGCTGCTGCCAGAAACAGCGCGCGAGATTTTCCGCCGTGGGGATGACGCCGCGCAGAAACTCGACGTCCTCGTTCAGATTGCGATGATCGACGCGATCGATGACCTGCCGGCGCACGATGTCCTTCAGCCGCTTCAGATCGATGACCATGCCGGTCTCCGGATCGATCTTCCCGCGCACGCTGACGGTGATCGCGTAGTTGTGTCCGTGTCCGCCCGGGTTGTCGCACTTGTCGTACGTGCGGCGGTTCCACTCCGCGTCGCGATCGGGATTGTGCAGACGATGCGCGGCAGAGAACGTCAGGCGGGCGGTAACGATCATCAGCACATCACAAACCGGCGAGGGCGTTCCGCATTTCCGTCTGCCCGGCGATCAGCTTCGTGCGCACGCTCTGGAACCGCGCATCGCTATCGAGGTAGCGAAACAGCGGATCGACGAGCACGTACGAAACGGTCGGCTCCTTCCGCTCCGAGGCCTTGTCCAGCGCGTCGATGACGCCCTTCGAATCGGCCAGCATCGCGTACACCTCGGCCGCGCTCGTCCAGTAGTCGTCGCCCGGCTTCGATCCCGCCGCCGCGGCCTTCAGCTCGCTCTCCGCCTCCGCCCGCGCCCCCTTCTGCGCGGCGACATACGCCTTCAGCAGGTGCGCGCCGTACGCCGG
>Ga0207677_10000084_pt1:0-75000 | contig 78638 bp, 47 predicted proteins | sample KBSMisM42_FD_184311 | JGI IMG/M metagenome (GOLD analysis project Ga0207677, IMG submission 184311) | Miscanthus rhizosphere microbial communities from Kellogg Biological Station, Michigan, USA - KBS Miscanthus M4-2 (SPAdes) (version 2) | ecosystem: Host-associated > Plants > Roots >...
GTTCTTCAAACCAATCATATACTTTATTGAGATAGGTAACTAGCCCGACTCCCCCTCCGAGAACCGTATATGAAAATTTCATCTCGTACGGCTCAAGCAGAAATACCAAAATTTTCAACGGATATTAGAAAAAAAGGTTAAAAACTCCATCAGCCACGGTATTGGATCGATTTGCCTTGAAGATATGAAATAAGAAAAATCCAGTATCGACAGGCCTAGTTCTTTTCCTTTGCTTATGCAGGGCAAGAATTTGTAGAGTTCAATCAGTACAATAAGAAATCAAAAGTATTTTTTTGGTCAGGCGACACCCAGATTTGAACTGGGGATAAAGGATTTGCAGTCCCCTGCCTTACCGCTTGGCCATGCCGCCAAATCCGATCCAAAATAGAGAAGAGAAAAATCTTATTCATACACATTCATTTACTAATTCTTTCTCGTAGGAGGGGATTACTAAACCCTTACACTTCCAATGATATATCAGGCTAGCCCCTTACTTACTATGGTGTATGGAAGTAGACCGTATCGAGATGATATATGGAACTAAACTATCATTATTATTTAAGCATTTCTTAGGATGCATCCCAAATAGATAGATGCATTCCAAGATCCTATTCGCTATCCCTCAGATAGAGGACAGTCGAGGAAGAAGACACTGGTTGCTCTGCTCTGGTTAATAGGATAACCCTTCTTGTCTTGTATCGGGGAAGGATCCGCTGACTAATTACTAGGTGGTGGGCCTGTAAAGCAAACTAAGAGCGGGGAAGCTCCATCGATTCTCAAAGATCTGGTTGTTGATATTGGCATTGGCCAACAACGAATATTATTGTTTCCGTCCTTGCCTTCGGACTAGGATTGTTCCTTCTTTCCAAAACCTGCATCCTGTTTGCTTTATCTCGCTGCTTCTTCTGCTTATCCTTACTTTCGGTCAATAAGACATACTTAACTAGAACTAGGGGCGTACTATACTTGTCCTCACGGACCAACGTTCTATCTATACCCAGGTTAGGCGGAGCGGGAGGAGCTGATTGAGAAGAGAGGTCCCCTATCTCTGTCGGTTAGTGAAATGCGATATAGGTTCTTCCTTATTACTATTGACTGGTAGGACAAACGCGATATAGGTTCTTCCTTTATTCTAACATAAACGATCTGCTAAAGCAAGTCTTGTGATATGGTTGACTCAAAATCAGGATCTTACAAGCAGGGAAACTACCTCGCATTGGGGCCAGCATAGTATCCGGTAAGCCTTCTCGAAAGAAAAGGCCCCTATGAATACTAGTCCACTTGTAATACGTAATTCTTGGGTCCCTACTTCTCAAGAAAAGTCAACTATCGCTTTCCCTGCTTTCAGGAACTTCCAACTAGTCACTTCTCGCTTTTGATCTCTTCCGTTTCCCAAGTCCGGTAACCCGCTTTGCTTTCCTGTTTCCTTTTACGAAACCTTCATCACTACTTCTCCTTCACTGAAACATGCTTAAAATGAGTCTCACGTTTAAACAATCAAATAATCTATCTTCTTATCCCGGCTCGAGGTAAGGAGCCAATGGAGTTCGAGGTCAGGTGTTACAGACTTCTAGAACAGAGCACTGAATACCAAGTAAAGGTGGATATAGCAGAGAATGCAGATATATAAAGGCCGAAGCAAGTAGATATAGGTTAGTTGTTAGGGTGGCTATGTCCACTCGAGATATAGCACAAGGTGAAGGTAGTCAGCAAAGGGAAGAGAATTGCCACTACTTCTTGTGGGTGGGTATTGCGATGGATAGCAACGCCTTGCAGCTTGTTTAAAGTTATAAGAAGAAGAAAGATTGAACTATGCTAGATTGACTCAATAAGAGAGAGAAGGATTGTATAGATGATATATGCGGCTTGTATGTATCAATTGACCTAGACAAGGGTTTATGTTAGACGAAGCGGTTGGATTGAGTGAATAAAGAAAAAGTATCAAGAATTGCTGTTCTTCCACTGCTACAAGCTTCCAGTCGGATAAAAAGATAGGAATAGGGATGACCTTCCATGCAGATGATCCATTATTTCCTTTTTCTCATGACCTGAGGGCTTCTTGTTGTTAGCTTGGTTGCATTCCTGTTTCCGAAACCTTAACTAGCTTGCTTTCCGTCTTGCCTTTGCCGGAGGCATAGGTTGAGCTTTAGCAATAGCAGACAGTTAGGGAACATAGGAAACCCAAGAAAGGAGGAGCGAGCTATGGTTTTGGTAGATACCCTAACTAATCTATTGGGAAAAGCTGGACCCTAACTAATCTAATAGCTAACTTTTCTTTGCTGAGCGGACGGGAATAGCTTACTTCACGTAAGTACAGTAGCAGGTATCCACCTTTTCCCTCATCTAGGGAAGCAAGAAGTTCATCTAACCCCTTAAAGATGCGCCGTTCTTCAGTTCTTTATAGCAAACTTATGTAGGTAGGGCTGGTAGGAAAAGTGAGAAATAGGCTCACGCAATTGGAAGGACTTATTCTTTTTCAGAAAATGAATACAGCTTTTCCCTGTTCCGTTCAGCTATCCACCAGCTTTCCTAGAGTTGGGGTCAGTCAGGTAGGATTCCCGGTGATGAGTAGGATTCCCTCTTCCTTCGCCTAGTAACGGATACGTTCCATGTCTCTTGCTTAGTGTAATATAGATGAAATGTTATGCTTCTCGTATGTGGCTTGAGGAAGAGAGAATGGGTAGATAACGTCCCTCTGTACCATATGTTGATATGTTGATTGGAGACAGCTACACAAACTGCCTCTCTTGCATTACGTGATAGAAATGAAATGACAGCAGCCCTCGCTGAATACCGTTCAATATCCGTATTAGACAAATCAAGACTTTGAGCGTATCGGTATCGATAAGTTCCCGTCCCGATATCCCTGGGTTCCTTACTATTAATGGACAAGTTGGTAACATTCAATTGAGAGGACAAGTTGGTAGATGCATCCCACTCTCTTTGGGAAAAGCAGGATTCTAGCTTGCTCCCTTAAGTCTAAGAAAAAAGAAAAGCCATTCTCCTCCGAAAGTAAAATGAGCAGACTAGACCAGTAACCATATCTTATCGGTCATCCTATTGTTGATGAATCAAAGCGAGATCAGATTGCTCTTGATGACGAGGGCCGATGTTGAAGAGGCTTTCTATTGATCCACCTACTTTCAACTGAACAGTAGTTAGTTAAGGAGTGCCGGGTTTGCTTGATAAGGGATTCTTGTTTTGACTCTAGTGCACCATCTATCTCTGGATCCGGGCTCGCCTCCACTATCGTTCCGGGTTGATGAAAGCTAGAACCTACTTCCTACCATGCTGGCTTTCCCTTCTAGGCATTTGTCCAACCCTCTGGTCAATATATCTGATCTTGGGCAATCCTGTAATGAAATCCATTGTAACTGTTTTTCCAATGCACAATTAGTAATTGGTAAAGGCTCTAATAACACAGGAATCTTTATATCCATTGTTCAGCTTCCAAGCGAAAGAACTACTCGATTTGATCAATTGCTATAGCTATTGCGCACACAACCTTTCCTTGCTCTAGCTCTTCGCCAGCTGCCACTATAAGGAAGTTTTCAGTTGGTTCATACTTTTATTCTTTAGCCAGCGTAGCTAGTCTGATTGGTTTCATCCCTAGCTTGCAACAACTACTTATCTGTTTCTTTATCATTAGCTTTAACAAGCTTCTTTCGCTTAGAATATTCTAAGTCTATTTTTCCAATTTGCCGTGGTATGAGAGTGCTTTGGTCGACAGGAACAGTTAGGGAACAGGGAACACGGGCACGATAATGGAAGTTGATCACATATTATATTACAAAGAAAAGGGTTGATGCTGAGCTTATTGAAAAACGGGGGCTTCTCACGAGCGAGCGGGACAATTCCGGATCAACAAGGCCAAGTAGCCATTGCCCATCTTAAGAGATTAAGTGCTTCATTTCGCTTAAAACCTACATTCCCTCCAGAAGCACTCTTTCTTATACATTTTTTCGGTTGACTGAGTGCATTTACTAGCATTTTCTTATCCTTTGAGATAGGAATCCATCAATAAGATCAAGCTGGAAGGTCTGTCTTGAGTTCAGTTTCTGTCAACGATGAAAGAAAGTAAATGAAGTATATTCTCAAATCAAGTCAACAAGTCAATATGTATCAACAATCTAAGAAAAAGAAGAAGGCAACCACCACCGAGAACTGACTCCACAACCGAGAAGCGTGTCAGCCTTCCTTATTCAATCAACTCTAATTTAGTACTAGTACGATCAAGAAAAGTAAGAAGTTGAACCAGAGTCACTATTATTATTAGTAGTATAGTCAGTTGTATATGTACCTGCACGAATCTTTCAAGTAAGTCATTAGCCATAAAGTCCAAATAGAGTAAGGAGTAAGTGCATCGACGTCTAAGGGTGTAGATCAGGACTCATTGATTTAAGATTCTGCTTTGAAGAAGAGATTCTTGTTCAAGATGGTTGTTTTAGGCTGAGTGTTGAAGAAGCTACGAGTTTGCAAACAAGAAGGTAGAAAGCGGAAGTATGATCAAGACAAAGTGGTAAGGATTGGGTTGACCTTGCCTTAAGCCTCCCGAGTAGCCCTTCAGTTCCCAGGTAGTGTAGAAAAAGAAGAAAGTTCCCAGGTGGTGTAGAAAAAGAAGAAGCCATTGGACTACCTTCTCAGGAAAACCAGTGGCAGATCACTTGAAAACAATCACAGCGAACCCTCCCTCAAACGATCTACTTTTCATGGTAGTAGATTATATATCCATGAAGATGCACGGGTCGGCTTGTGTATTACAAACCATGGCTATAGATAAATATACCTTACTTAATGTATTTTCTTACAGAGGTAGGTCTGTCTCTTTTAACTCACTCACCAAAAATCAAGTGAAAGAAGCCCGCGTTCCCACAACCTACTACTTTATGGGTTTGTGGGAGAAAGAAGAGTGGGATTGAAAGATCAATTGGGAAACCTTTCAGACAGAACTCAGGGTTAAACCAGAGATATTTGCTAAATGGAGTGATGGTATTGATTTTAAGTCCCAGTTCTTGGACTACTCCTTACATCATTAATGCTGGATGCTTCTGAAATTCACTATCGCTATCCTGTTCTGTATTGAATGGCTGTTCAGGGCAGTGTGTTGTTACAGTTCCTCGTGAGAATACAGTAAGCGTGCAGTCCGGGCACGCGCTTTATGAGGGATGCAGTTTATCTTTGAAATAGGTGTTAAGCAGTGGTTGTTTGTATTTTATCTGGGTAGGCAACCCAGCCCGGAGGGCTGCCTCAAGGTGGTAGCTGTTTGCAAAAAGTGTAGAGGTCAGTCTGCGCAAAGCCATAATACCAGATATCGGAAAGCGAAGCGTGGTGCTAACATGACTAAAAAAACGATTTTGAAATCTGTCTTTATAACTTTTTCTCATGCGGAACGAAGAGAAGTTAGTAAATAGGCCTTTTGGGAAGCCCTTGATCGAGTAGTGAAAGCATTTGATCCATCAGATCAGTGCTTGATCTTCTACTTAATAGGTTCAAGACCTAAATAAAGGAATGAAAACAGCTGCAAGATCCGCTTACTTCTTTCTCTTAGTCAGCTCTATCTCATATTGCCTACGAGCTCTCGTAGTATCTCACAGCAGTATCGAATAATGAAAAGAAGGAAAGCTCTATTGAATAAGCCAAGGATAGAGAGAGGCCCCTTAAAGAACTATTTGAGAAAAGGAATATATCTCCAGGTTATTCATTCAATCCTAATTTTCAATCTCGCGAATTCAATAAAAAGAACTCAAGGCTGCGACATCCACTTTAAGACTAGTTAAAAAGAAAAGGTTCCACCCTTATAGTTAGACAACCGATATGCGACATCATACTTAGTATGGGAGTTGCCGCTGATCTGCGACATCAATAGATAAGCATGGTATGCGAATATGTGTTGTTGATCTCTGCATCGCGATGCTACTTTCGTAGGGGAGAGCAGTCAGTCCCCACCAAGGTGGGTCTAAGGGCTTTTTGGGGGGGTAATTTCGCTTCGTTCATCTTCACGACAGTTTCTATTCCCGAGTGTGAAAAGCCAGTACTGGATAGACGGTTTAGATACGTCACTGAGTGCCCCATGGGTCATCTTGTTTCCTATTTATTGGAAGCTACATAAAGCATCCCTATATTAAGATGAAGTAAGAAAGCATCAGTCCTCTTTTTTTCTGTCTTCTATGAAAGAATGTAGCTCGCTCTTTCAACCCGGGGCCCCCTCTGGGGAACTGTTTGAGGCATTGACCCCATTTCCTTTTGATCGTATTACGCTTGACTCGCTGCAAAACATTTCGCTTTCTGCGCTCGCTCGTACGTGGTTTACACTCCTTGCCTTTCATCTGACTTTTCCATCGGGCAATTGTTTGTTTTCAACTGGATTGGATTCCGAACCAAGAAAGATAGGCAACTTTCACTTGAAAGAAAGGAGCTTCAGAACTATTGTATTCCACCGAATAAGAATAAGAGCAAGAAGGGGCTATCTTTGTGAAGGGACCGGCACCAGAAAGTAGATCATATGGCCTTTCTTTCGCCAAAAAAAATAAAGTAAAGCCCCGGCCCAAGAAATGCAGCAAAGCAAGTCGTCTTTGGTTTGGAGCGAAATTCCCGGATGTATAGGCTTGATCGAGTGCCTTACCTGAAATCGACGATCTAAAGTGGGTTCTTTAGCTTGCTCCGACAGAGGTCTCCTTCTCCCTTAGCAGCGAGACCAGTCCCTACCTCTTTTCAAGAAATCTTTCATACCGTATGCCTTTTCTACGCCTAAAACAAGTTCATGTCTCTCCTCTCTGAAAAGTAAGTCGGACCTTATTGAAAAGTAGTACGCTTTCTTTCGTGGTGTTCAGGATCCCGTGCTTTGTAGTTCACGCATGGCTTTCTCTAACGAAGCTAATGCCGAATTAAAGACCTTAAACGGAAAGACACAGGAGGTGGCGAAAAACAAAAAAAGAGAAAGAGCTTACAAACTTCTCTGAACCCGGTAGCCAGCGGAGCCCTTATTCATGGGTTAGGGACTAGCATTGAACAAAGTTGGTGACAGCCGAAGAAAAAGTGAAAGGGCAAGTAAATAATCTAAACATGCGGGTAAGCGGCAAAAAAAGAATAAAAGTAACGCGCCCTACCTGTTAGTAAAGTAAGGCCTTCCAGAGCCTATCTAACACAGACATACACGCGGATGAGGGCACTGAAATAAATGGATGTCGATCCGGTACTTAAATTGCATAGAAAAAAAGAAAGAAGTTCATACTTGATGAAACGCACATCATCCAATGAATGAAAGATTAATAAGAAAAGACAGAGAGATATTGACTTTTTTCACATCTGTAACTACATTCTCACATTTCTTTTTTGATCTTTTTATGCGATCGGAAAACGAATGAGATCAGAAAGATAGGCAGACGACTTGACGATAAGGTCGGATGTTTCCGTGAGCAGTAAGCAGCGGATCTCCCCTTTTTTTGGGGAAAGCTGGTGGCCCTTTTGGCGTGTTAATTCTTTCGACGGGGCGGCCTTCTTCGTTCGGTAGATCCGGTCGAGGTGGTTTTCGTTTACCAGCGCGTAGGTGGTTTAAGTTCCTATGACCGAGTCTTTCTGGCCCCTGTGAACATATTTTCTTAATGTATTAAAGAGGGCCTCTCTAACCGGTGAAAAGTGGTAGGTGTCCACTAACGGCTATTCCTGGCTCGGCTCCGATAACGCAATTCCGGGAGGAGTCGGTAGTTGGGCACTGGATCCCTTCGGATCTGGAGAACGTGTGACACTGGGTCGGGGTTTGGTGAACCAACAGGTCGCTCCTTTAGTTGAAGTATCGGGCCCCTTTTTCGTTGCCTAGGTTACACCTTCGGAATACCCCAGACGGGGATTTCGCTCTATTCCCCCCAATCTTCACTTTACGCCACGCCGACTCTCCGTCGTGGAATTAGACCAAGGGTCGAAGACCCATACCATAGGACCCCGTCTCCCGTATCTTATCTTTCGCACGTAGGAGATCGAGACACAGCCTTAGGGCTATGGGGAAAGTAGATCGATTGCCCAAGAATTACAACTACATAGAGGGTCTCTACAAGTCTATAAAGAAGTTTCCAAAAATTGATCGGTAGTAGTCCGGTCGCACCCGAACAATAATATTCCAGAGGGAAATGCACCTAAGATCAAATATTTTGAGCCGGCTTCCGTGGAAAATTCAGACTTTCTTTTTGATGCTGCGATCACATAAAAACATAAACTTTGAAGCTCAATAGCTAAATACATGGCAATTAAATCATGAGCCGGGATCATTAAGAGCATACTGCGAGTAGGAAGTGGAATTAATACAATGAATTCAAAAGCATCAAACCTCTCTTTTTCGAAAGAATCGAAACACATCGAAATGGTACCAGCCGTACTTAATAATAGAAGGATTTGGCAGAAATATGTAAAATTGTCCCTCCTAAAAAAATTATTCCAGAATAAATGGGCAATAGTTAGGAGAGGTGCGCCAGCGGCGAGCAGAAGCAAGGTTATTAGATACCGAAGGAAAGCCCGGCCAGAACCACACGTGCAAGTTTCCCTGCATGTGGCTCGTCCGTGATAACTTCTTCGGATTTGCGTGAACTAGCGGACCGATCACTAAGTGGTTAGTACCTCCAGCATGAGCGAACCTTTTCTGAACTGGTTAGGAATGGGCGCCACTATCCCAGCCCGGATCCAGCCGGGTTCTATTGATCATGTCCCCTTCCCAACAGTTGTACCTTGTCTTGGGGCGTCTTTCTTTGGCTTTACTATCAAGCCCGCCCGCCCAGACGCGGCGCCCTTTCGCATTATCATCTACCGCCCTTTCTTTCCTCCCGTCCCTTCACGCATGAAGATCGTCGTATGTATGTTCGACTTCGGTTGCCGGTGCAATAGAATTGGCGGGAGTATATTATGGCAGGATCAGTCACCTGGGCAAACCAACCCTCCTCCAAGAAGAATTGTGCTATGCCCCCCCCGATATCCCTATAGAGCGAAAGAGCTGCCTGGTGATCCCTAGGTTGCAGCACGTCCGGTCGTTAACTCCTCGCTAGCTGCCGCCGTTTTTAGGACCGACCGACGCCTCACCTGCATGCACAGGTACCTACGTAGTGTAGTGTCGGTCGCACATTCATAATAGCGTTCGGACTCATGTGCCTTCCTGAACCAGGGGAGTTCCCTTGCTCCTGCTGCGTACGATTAGCCAGCCTTGCGGCGGCAAAAGGATTAGGACGTCCCCCCATGCTAAGGTTCCCTGCGGTCCGGCCGCATTAGGTTAGGGAGCTGGGCGATAATAGCTCCTCCGCATCCCAAGCGCGCTGCCCTCCTAGGCGCGCAACACTAAGTAATCCAAGCCAACCCACATTACTAACTAACGGTGGATAATCATCTTTCTTAGAGGTACTAAATACAACTCCATGAATGAGCAAAATGAAGGTTGCGTTAATGAGAAAGATCTCTGGGGAAACCGCTAAAAAAAGATTGAACATGTGGTTCCGAGTTTCGATAACTTCTTCTGCTTTCATTTCCTCTCCTCCGTCTGCAAAATCACTGAGTTAATTCAAAAGTCCTGTTAGGTCACATAAAGGCGCTTGCCGCTAAACTAAAATAGGAATGCTTAGAAACTCAAATAGGATTAAATATGCCCCCGCCCCCTTTTGAGATCTTCATATTGAAACAATAGTAGCGCATGCTCATACTCAGCCCTTTCGAGCTGAGCACGGCTGCGGGCGATTCCATCCCATCGGATCCTTTGCGCCAATTCATGGCACCTCCTGGAAGTGGTCTGTGCATCCAGGTAATCCTGGTTGTGCGAAACCACCTCCAAAAAGAAGATGGATCCTTCCCCATTCTCCCGCAGATCTTGATAAGCTGCCCGGAGAATAGAAAGATTATCCATTCCTTTGTCCAGATAGGAACGAACCGCCTCTTCTAAAATGTACGGCTCGAGGGGAAGTACCCCCGAGCTATTATTATATTGAAAGATAAAATCTTGGAAAAGATCTCGTCGTAAACACGAGATCTTTTCCTCCATTAAAAATAAGCGTAGGCGGCCAGGAATGTCCTCCAGAGGGGTGTTGTGATTCAGCTCCTGCTGAATGAACGCAACCCACTCCGGATCCTGGTCATAAAAGCTCAGATAGAAGTTTAGCCCTTCTAAATGAGCTAGAGCCTGTGGGTTTTGAACCTCCGGCGGGAGAGTTATAAGAAAAAAGGAGGACCCCAAATCTAGATGGGAGACGAGTAGCACTAGGGGGAGTAAAAAACGATAAAAGACTAGAACAACTAAAATGGTAACTTTTATAAACAATAACAAAGAAGGATATTTGAATATAAAAAAATAAAAAAAGGAGGAGGAATTCGAAATGAAATTCTTGATTTGCCCGTTCCTAGTCGTCATGGGAAAGAAATAAGAAAGAAAAAAGAAAGAGATTAAAAATAAAAAATACAAACAGTATGCAACTCCATTGCATTCATTAGCAAAACTAATCAATTGATTTTTTGTAGGCATCCCGTTTCCAATCCCGACAGCAGCTCCCGCTAAAGCAATTGTAGCAGCTCCAGCACCTATTGATTTAGCTCCCTCTAACATGTAGAGTTGAGAGTTTACATTGTTTCGCGCTTTTCCTTCGCAACTCGAAATTTCGAGTATAGTATTTCTCGTTGATTTGATTCCTCTCCTTTCCTTAGTTGAACAGATGAAAGCGAAAGGAGTTGCTTCAATGAAACTGGAAAACCTAAAACCCACATGGTTGAATAAGAAACCTAAAACCCACATAGTGGAATAAGAAACCTAAACACCCACACAATCTCGATTTGACACAGCAACACTTTCCACACTGCTTGTCAAGTTAAGTAGCGACCTGCATACAGGGGACCCACCTCGTGCCCCAAGGGCTGACTCTTCTTTCATTATCTAAGATTTTTTTGCCTGATCCAATTTGATTACAGGATGTCCGAGAAGACAGGCTTTCTCTGGTGAAGAGTTAGGTGGATTTGTGGTTGAGTAGAAATGCTGGTAGGAAATCGGGCTTGGGAAGTAGAGGAAAGAGGATGTCTAATAAAATCACTGGAGTGGCGAGAGACCTTTCTCTTTTCTTAGCCAGGCACCCTGGAGGACAGCAATGCCAAATCCTATATCAATTTTATCACAAGACCCTGAGGCGGAAGTTGGAACCGCTTCTCGAACAGGAATCACAGACGTAACTCATGCTCTTGTTCTTTTTTTTTACTCTGTTTTTTTCGCAAGATGGATGGACAAGAAAGGGTAGTTTTCAATCACACCGAACTGTTTGCTTCTTCTTAACTGAGAACCCAACCCTGCCTTAAGTGAATAGTGCAAGCATCAGCCATCAGCTTCATTCCTAATTATTTTAGCTGAAATAAGTGTAACAGCCTTGTACCTGCTGCTGGAGGATCTTCTCTCTATGGATTCCAGAGAAATGGAAATTACCATTCTATACCCCCTTCCCTAGCTTAAGCCCTATAGACCAGTGTAGTTAGACTCCCTGATTGGTAGAGCTTGGACCACCTATTTGATAAGCACCTCTTTTTTGCCTTCGACATGGTGTACCTCTTTCAGGCATAATAAAATCTCTTCTCGCACCAGCCCCTACCTACATCAGTGATTGCTCAAAAGAAGTTATTAATATAGAGGGAAGCCGCCTGGGCTGAAATGCTAGGAAAAGAAGGGTTTCAAGTGTGTTCCCATTCGGTAATTGAATATTATAAGAAGTGAAGTTCACTAGCATTTGAAAAATGGTAAGATTCCGACTACAGATGGAAGAAATCAGGAACATAGAGCACAGGCAATAGCTGACAGAACTTCTTCACAGACCACAGAGAATAGGGCGCCCATCTCTTCACATTCTTAATTATGACTGTCAAGTTGAATCGATTTGACGGGGTTTCTGACCCGTTTTTTTCTCTTAGTAAAGTGCCATCAATTGGATGAATGAATCCCGCCCTCTAGTCGAGTGTGAAGGGATGAGAAGATGGAATATGGTTATTATATTTATTCTAGGGTTGGAATGGCTAAACGCCGCCCTGTAAGGAGTAGGTAGCTCTCTGGCCTTCCCGGTATGTAATCATTGCTTGCTGTAACCCCCTACTTTCGATCAATAAGTAATACCCGATGTCGGTAGTTCCACATGCCATCCGCATCCTTCTCTTAACCTTTCAATCGAGAGTCATCAACGCTTCCCTTGCTTTGCTTGCCCCAGTCTATTAGTATGGCATCCCTTTCTCCTTAGTCCTCTTTTCCCGGTGTGCCGGGGGACATCTTGCTTTAGCTGGAGATAGGAGTGTTTGTTCCGCTAAGGAAAGGATGGTATTCGTCGTATGCGCTGAAGGTGGTATTCGTCGTAGGATTGAGCCTGGTATGTCACATAGCTAGCAACCCGAGGTGATTTCAGCATTAGCAATCGACCAGAGGAACCAACTTAGTAAATAATAACGTACTTGTTTCGTTATGCTATACCCACCTAATAAAGGGAAGATTCCTATCATCAGAAGAAGAAGTTGGCAATCTACTAATCAAGATCGAGCTAAAGTTCCATTAACTATATGCCATTTATAGCCATAAAAGTATGAGGTACACATAGGTAGGGAGCATCATCGTACTCAATCCCCGCTTAGGTAGAGCAAGACAAACGGATCTATCATTCCGCATGAAGTGAGTTGTTTCCTTTTTGGGGTATGCAGAGGTGCCTTTAGATTGATTTTCATGCCATTATCCATCTCTCTTATAAACTTATTTTTAAGACATTACCCTGCTCGCCAACATAGATCCTGCCCCTTCCTATTGAGAACTCCTCCTTCTATTCACTGGAATCCTCACAAAGGAAAATAAACAATTCACTAACACCTTATATTACTTTACAGACACTTTGCAACCATCCGACTGAAGGAATAAGAAAAACCAATTCCCGAATAATACACTGAACGAATAATAGAACCACACAACTACCTCTTGTCTGGTACTCTCTTTAATAATTTTGATCCTTGGCGGCCTCTCTCTCTGAGTGAGTTAAGAGAAAAAGTAGACGGAGACGACATCAATCCCGAGAAGTGTGTTTGCTCTAGCAGAGCATGAATTTGAACTATTCTACTTAGCAAATGAGTTTTTGGAAAAAGAAATGACAATGGGAAATGAAGCCAGGAAAAGATGAGTTGACAAACTACACTACACTCTAGATGATTTTGGGCGGGTACCGGCTCAAAAGCAGTGGCCTTGATCTTCTTTCCCGGCTGGAAATTGCAGTCATGAAGGCTTATCTCCCGCTTCTTATTGAAAGCAAATAATAAGATCAAAACAGATTCTAGGGATTGCGTTCGTTGGCGGACTCAACCTGACATCTTACGACACGAACTGCTCCCAAAGAGGGAGGCCTAGGGCGAAAAGCCAGTATTGAAGTAGTGGATGATTGTTTCGTCGGAGATGACTTATATAACTACCACTGACTTGATTCTCTTGGTGCGCTGCTGGAGTGGATGTCAAACCGGCACTAGTGGGGGACTCCTATGAATTGTTTGGTTTGTTATCTCTTTGTGAGCTTTGGATCAATGACCAGATTCCCGCTATTATAAGTTCGAAGAACTTGCAGCTGATCGATTGCAAGCTTGTCTAGCTTTTCCTCTTCCCCACCTAAACGAATGAAATGGATGCTCTGACTCCCGCACTCGGGAAAAGGGGAGCTACTTAAACTGACAACTCTATGCTATCTTTTAGATTAGGCCCGGAAAACTCTTAGCTACTTTTAGGTTGGGATCCAGCGAGAGAAGATTGAGCTACGCCCTGTACTACGTTACTTCCGGATTCACTTATGGGTGTACTGCTAAACTTTCAAGCTCGGAGTTATGGATGTACTGCTAAACAGCCAAGGTCGGAGCTTTTTTTCAATAAGAGTTGAAAGCAAATTGGTAATATAAATGCTATTACTTAATTAACCATTTTTGGATGCAACACATGAAACAAAGAAGTAGTAGTTATCAATGAATGCTTTGACATGAGAATCCCATACCCTTTTGTTCCTTTGCATTGAAGGATCTTTGTTCGGCTAGTGAATTGAAAACTCCTCGCAGTACTTCTTCGCTTATCCAGTGGTGGGTCGATAGTAGGAGATATGGGTGGTAGTCCAAAGATTGGATATGGAATGGGTTTCGAGGATTTCCAAGAGCAGATTGAAATCTGTGTTATGGTTTCAGGGTTTGTCAACCAAGTGCAGGAAGATGGAAATATAAATGATATCGGTGAAGATGCAGCAACTAGCACAAGTGCCTCCAATTGCACATCAGGAGAAGATGTCACTACAGATCCTGCAACCTCAAGAGGGAGCAGCCTGTCCGTCCTATTTAAAAGACTTTGGATTTTTTCTCCGTTCACTTACAATAAATAATATATTTTTTGGTCGATCTGAAAACCTTATTCAGAGTTCGCTTCATTCGGAAGTAAGTCAACTTCTTCACTGGGATGCCAAAGGACAGGAGACATTCATTCACAAGTAGGGTTTCGGACAATTAATTCATTCAATCCTTAACTTCAATGCGGAAAGCACATCCTCTCTTCTAGAACCAAAGAACTTGCTTTGCTATAGGACTCTCAACCCTCTTCTACAGCGCTTCCCTCTCCGACGAAGAGCCCAGCCAACATCAAGATTCGTTGAAACGTACCTTTATGCAAACCTCTGAGCGACCATTGCCCCTTGGATGGACTCGAACCGTTCATTCTCGCGCGGATACTCTATACTATGGATGCGTTTGGCTTTGACTCATCAAAACCCTTCTCAATAAGCTCAGCCACTGATTTGGAATCGACTTAAAGAATGATCTTCCTCCCTTTTTTATTAGTATTTCCTCCACGCATATCAGATAGATTTCTTCTCGTGGACTAGCTTCCTTTTCTACGTTGTGATTCTTAGGGATCTTTTTTCTCCGAACCAACCAGGGCACCCAAGCGTTCAAACGTTACCCCCTCTTTCGACTTTCTTCTTTTTGAACCCTCAAAACACGAAGAATGTAAAGCCTACATCACCGCAGATGAGGATCGGGAACCCGGCTTCTAGGTGGTCAAGCTAGCGTATCAGTCAATGTTGTAGATGTTCAGTAATAGCCAAGCCTAGCGATGCGTCTTCCCAGCCTGCGATCTGAGACACCTTTGTCTGAACCAAAATCTAGCTCTTGAGACTTGACTGGCATATTTTGGACTCAATGTCATCATAAAAGAGTTTCCATTGGCATGATGATAACTCGCATATTCTTAGAAATACAATGCCAGGTTTCACAGCCTTTCCGCCGCCTTCCACTTTCCTGGTAGCAAGAAGAGATTCCTCCCAGTGATCCAAGGGGCAATACCACCTTACCTTGAATTCCAGACTTCGAAGAAAGAATCACAGTACTCACTCAACCTATAAAACAAGTCTTTCGCTTGTTTGGTCAAACTTTGCAACCCATATTATTTCTGCTTCATCATTCCAAATTTCGATTTCACAGACCTACTCACTCAGCCTATAAAAAAGAAGCAAATGAGACTAAGAAATAATGTAGAGACTGACAATAGAGGATTTCCATTCTTCTGACTATCTGCTACAGAAGTATGATCTCTGTCACTGAGAAGTTCTCCCTAGCCTCTTCTTTCCATCAACAGGTGATTGGGAGCCTAGTTGATAAGGCGCGCAGCGAAGACGGATGGAAAACACAAATTGACTAAGCCTTGGCTATGCTATTAGTCTCAGTTGCATCAAGTAGCAGTACCATTCTATGGTCTCTTAGCTGGAGTTCCCTCCTTTCTGGAGTTCACGACTTCTTTTAGATGTCCGAATGTTGAGCCGATATAGCTTCTTTACAGCCGGTGGGAAGTATGGAAAAAATCATAGGCCTTTCTTAATACATAGAAACTACATCTGAGGAAGATGCGGATCTAAAGATACGTAAGAGGAGCTCAACCCGGCGGTAGGGGTGTATAGGAGGTGTTCCGGCAATCAACCTGTCTTAATATGTTGTTTGCATTATATAGATTAGAACAAAAGAGGATTTAATACCTTGGGGCCAGTTGCTTATACAGCACATATTGAGTTGTTGAAGTTAGGGCTAGAGCTACTAGAGCGGAGTTTGAATAGAGGACTTTGATTGAAAGAAGAGGGGAGAGAAGAAAAGAGTAAAACGAAGTAAAAAGAGTACGAGGTCTGACCAGTAGTATATTATCTTGAATGCGGAACATCGTTTTCTGTTGAAAAAATAGTAGAATGATCGATCGGAGGTTCGAATTGGCTTCATTTGCTTTCAAGCATCCCTTTTTCTGCGCTCGCTTACTTTTCTTCTGCATAGTTAGTGGCTTGACTTCCTCTCAGGAAGAGCCCCGTGATTCTGTGGAAACTACTCTGTCCTCGTCGTCTCTCGCCTCTGTAAGAAAGTCTGCTCTCGTTCGCTCTAAAGTAAATTTTCTATGGGATTTCCTATAGAGCAGAGCCCTAAAAGTTAAGCGAAGCCAAGCGAAGCTAACACTTTCTCTTCTTTTTTTTGAGACACTAGGCTAGAGCTCAAGCAAGCGGTTTAGGTAGAATGTATGTCTTTTCATACAAAGCAAACAAAGACGTTGACGTAGTTTGAATAGGGCATTCGCCACCAGCTTTGCAGTTTAGAAAAAAAAAAGACGTAGGGCTTGAAAGCCTTTAGCAAGTAATCCCTTTTCGCCTTCCCCTGCTTCCGTTCACTTCTCCTACTTCCTTTTCTTCTGTTTCATTCTGGCTGGACATTTCTGTCCTCACTCCTTCCAATTTCACTTACTTTACCCCCACTTCAAGGTGTAAGTGTTCACATCTAATGTAAATGGACTTAAGGTTCTCAGCCAATCCATGCCCAAAACCATGTATGTCATAGGACTCTAGTTCAATCACTCTCAAATAGAATTCAAAGTTATGCCCCTGCCCCACTTTATCCCTAGACATTTTCCTTCACTAGTCATCTTTTGTCCATTAGCAACTGTGATGATCATGGGCAAGGTTCTGGTGATGAGGAGCTTGTTCAATTTAGCCACTTGAATGTCTAGAAAACTCATGTTGCTACCTAAGGATTGTAATTGATTTTTTCTTGAACTTCCCCTTCAGTTTGAGAGTTTCTGATCCGGTCCCCTTCCAATGCATTTAATGAGATCCTGGGCTCTTCTACAGGTTACTCTCCTAAGTGGTGGATTGACTATCCTGCTTGTTCTGGATCTTGATGGTACGACGGGTAAGACCGAAGAGGCGGGTGAAAAGTACCCATTATATAGGTGAGGCAAGATATGCTTGTCCCGAGGCTTTCATCATTCCCATTTCATTCATCCGTTCAAGTCGGAGCCAACGATGTAAACCCAGAAGCATTCACTACGGTCATTCTCAGGGGGGGCTCGTTTCTGATTTCACAATCACTTGAAAAAGCTTTCCTATCGGGTTGACTACTACTCTGAAACGTTTGCCAGTGGATTTACGGAGCCAAGTCATGCTCAAATAATGGGCGGCCAAGGCTTTGATCTTTCTTTATAGAAAACAATATCCAAAATTGTAAGTAGACGTAGGAATCGATCTATTGAAGTCTGAAGTAGTAGATTGATGAGAATCCTATCAGTATAGAACTATGAGCCAAGGTGAGTAGCCTACTGTAGAGCATAGCATGGAATTTCTGCCCTGACGGGACATTCGGTATACGACCTCTGCGTTCCACTGAATCATTGGAACTGCTGTGAGCCAACTCTTTCTCAACAGTCTAAAATGACTCAGTTGATGGATATAGCTAGCTAAAGCCTCAAAGGCAAGTAAAGAATCAGCCAACAAGGTTTGCCATAACGTTTTTGAGTAGTTTGACAAACGAACGCTTGACTTCCAGACCATAAAAACCTAATAGGTCTGAGTGAAAGATTGATTTTCGTACATAATGAATAGAAAGAATGGAATTTCCGATCGTACTCTTTTTTATGCCGGGGAGTTGCCGCTGGGGACCATGATCGAGAAGGCATTTTATTTGCCGTAAAAAGATGAAATTTATCACTTCCTGCCGGGTACTCGTTTTATGCTTATTAAATAAGAAATTCTCACTTGGTTGAGGGCAAAGAGAGCGGCTCCATTGATTGTGAAAGCTAGTCTGTTATTCCAGGAGTGGAATTTTCATTCAAAAGTTAGTAATTTGAAATAATAGGAAAGCTTGGTATTTTTGGTATAGAATGCAAACTTCCAGCTTCCTTGGATTTTGCAATATGACTGGTGGCCTAGTCTCAAGGAGCCGGTGCAATTTGGTACTTCATGTACTTTTTATTCCCAGCAGAGCAACTGGGTCACTAAAAAGTCCTTTCTTTTCATCATGGTGCATAAAGAACTCTCTCACAATTGCATCTAAATTGAAGTTTGAAAAAAAACCATTTCACTTACGGCGGGATGAGAAATCCAGAGAAAATGTTCCATGTCAAATCCTGATGCGACAACTGCGGCTATGTGAAAGTTCAGTGACATTGCAACTGACATCATCCCGTAAAGGGTGTGTGGTATAAGAATGGTTCAAAACATGACGAAGCAAAACCAAAGAAACTTGGCAAAGAAAACCTAGAACTAGGAAAGCTAGCTGTAGAGAAGATGGATTCCCAGGAAGCTCAGTGTGAACATGCGAAAAACTTCACAACTCAAGCTCTGTTTACTGGCGCCTTGGATCGCTTTACCATTCACTTCGTGGAACTCGCTTGTCTGTCGCGTCGTATTCCTGAACCAAACCTGGAATGAAGCTTTAGCAGGCTCCTTTCATGTCTTCCACGTCACCCAGCTACTAGTTCCCTCTTTACGCCGTTCCAAGCTAGCTTGTGAATGAAGGATTTCCTGCGCAGTCGGAATATTAAAATAAGCTATTGCTCATTTGATGAAAAAGATTTGAAACGCAGACCTCTTAGCTTACATACAGACTTCGCCAAACCAGGCTGGCACCTTCTTAGCTTGCTTTGCTCGCTTTCGGGTAGGTATCTTCCTCCTCGCCGGGAAACTAACCCAAAACCTTCACATCGCAGGAGCGGATTCAACTGCCTTCCGCCGCCTTTCCTTATGGCTCGTTCCGCATGCTGTAATTCAAAAAGTCAGACTTTTATGCGTAATTTTCATTATTCATTTCATTGCTCGAAGCTGGCTCGTATTTCAGGTTTTCCTAGCGTATGTAATGTCTGGCCGCCCCTTCCTTGTTCAGGAATTCCTGGCCATGGGCGGTATTCACTTTATATCGCGTTCACAAGCTTCTTCTGGCGTACGTAATGTGAGGTCTTTCCTTCGCTCCGCTACTAGTTCTCCTGGGCCAAGATTGATTTGGGGCATCATGTTCAATTGTGAGTTGGACAGTTCGTTCCGGATCTGCATAGTCAGAAAATCTCGTTCCAACCGGTCATGAAAGTTAGTGGAAGTGTATGACTGCTTTCTTTGTTAGGTGATTGATAGACTTTCGTTTTCCATAACTCTCGAGCTCATTCATCGTAGAAAGCGTGCATTGTGCTCTTCCTATCGTCGTATAAAGGTGTCTGTTTTTCAGAAAGAGAGCAAAGCTGCCAGAAAAGTAGAATGCCGTGAACAAGGGTGGTTTAAAATCGTGCGTGAACCCCAATTTCCACTCAATGCGATAAAAGCGGAGGCCTCTCTCTCCGGGCTAGAAACAAAAACGAAAGTGCTTGCATTCCATTAGCTAGAACCCGACAGTCGAAGGCGTCTAAAAAAACTGGTGCGGGACTGATCTAGAAAGATTCAATGAAGGAACTGGCCTTACTGAATGAAAATATAGCTCAGAAAAAATAAATCACTGTACGATACGGAATTCCCTGAAAGCGAGTATGGTAGAGACGCCTTCCTTGGAAGGAAGAAAAGGAATCCTTATAGCTTAAAATTCCACTCCTTGCACCTTCCAGGTACCCCCTCCGATACACAGCTTTACTGATTATGTTCTTACCATTAGCAACCATAACCACTATGGGAAATGTTTGTACCAGCTTGGCTTTGATTTCTTAACCTAAAGTTTCCTTTCCCTCAGAAACCAGCAATTCCCAGATCAGAAATCCTATTTCCAGCTCCTCTAGTTTTCTTAAACCAGTACTGTTTCTTTTTCCAGCAGGGATATTACCGAAAAAAGGGCTTCCGTTCAAAGCAAAGGATCTCTCCTCAGACTAATAGGAAGAAAGGATCTCTCCGAGGTGGTGGGGATACCATAATTGAGAAATATCATGTGCTTTCTTTATCCCGAGATCCGCTCCTTGGCCCGGCATCGCGATAATAGTCCTTGGCAAAGAAGCAGGAGCCTTTCTTCCAGGAGCCTTTCACCAAAGAGAGCAAAACAGTTCTGTAAGTGGCAGATCAAAGCCTGAAGTAAAGTGCCTGGTTGTCTTAGTATTCTAAGTAAAGCATTTCATTCTCCAAGCTTTCAGGATATCTCTTCGTTAGCCTTTTGAATTCAGCTATCAGTGTGAAGATGAGCATCTATCTTTCTTTTAAGGATTTAGTGTGTGTGCTTGTTCTTAAGGGAACGTGCAAATCACCCAATCATATCAGGATGGATCCAATGGGTGTGATTTTTGTCTGTATTGATCACTTACCTACGCTATAAGAAGAAGGGCGTCATGGAAGAGTTTGGTGTCCAAAGCCACACCTTCTTTCCCCCATAGGAACAGAGGTCAGGAGCTGTCGGCAGGGCGCTGCATTCAATCTGACTGATGGCTCAAGATAAGTTGGAGACGTACTTTAGATAGATAATTTATGTATTTCGCTATTTCGAATACCAAAACTCAAGCAGTGCTAATTTGCTAATCCAAGCCTTATCAATAATACCAACACGCCGTCTGATCCAAGATTAGCAACCTCTCTTTCTCTCATAGAGAGAACCTCACTGACGCATTCAGGGCTCTGCAGTTGAAGCGTTCCTACCATCCATATATAGGGAATACACACCGTCGGCTTGTCGATCCGGGATCGCCCAGGATCGGGTGGAAGGTCGGAGAAGCCAGTCTTCAGTGGTGCTTCCTTGGCAGGCGGATAGTAGATCAGAGAGGCAGGCCAGTAGAATATGGAGTGGTTTTCGTTCTCTTGTTATTTTTTTATGGCTATAAGTCTTTCTGTCTTGGATTCGTAATGTTTGGCCATTAGGTTTGAATTGCCTTCTCTTTCTGTCTTGGATGTGAATTCTTTTACTTATCCTAAAATTAGGAGAGTCGTTGATATGGTCTTTCTTGGCTTTGGCTTTCAAAGTGCAGGTTGAAAAGAGTGCTCCATATCCATATATGTGCTTGGAGGGAAGGCCACATCTTTAATTGTATTCTTTTTGAGGTCATCCTCTTCAGCCTGTGTTAGTAGTGCTAGTTTTGAGTTTCTTTTTCTTCCCTACTTAGGGGTTCTATAGAAAGGCTTAGAGGATCCTATAGTGTCAGTTTATGTTGGAATTGCTTTGCTCTTTTCTTTACAGCTTAAGCAAATAAGCTTGAAAGAAAGTGCTTTTATTTGAGTTGAAATGAAAGAAGAAATCGTCTATCTAGACAGAGTATGTGTATTATTCGGTCCATGCTTGCCCTTCTAGGCCCTTTAGATCTATATCTATCTTACTATCGAAAAGGGTTTTAGGAGGAGCAGAGCAAGTCGCGTTTACAGCCAGCAGTTCTTATGGGATAGATTCCTTTTTTTAAAATACTGATGTGACTTTGATCAACTCATTCTACTCGTTGATTGCCTCACACGCACCTTTAGTTTACTTATCTTTTGAAGTGGAAATAGCAATAGAAATAGGAAGACTATCATCATTGCCGGAGCTATTCCATTCCCGCGTAACCCTTGCTTTTCAGGGGAGGAGGTTCACCATCAGAAAGGCATGGGACAACAAACTCTCTTAAAGCTTTCTTCGAATAAGTCTTTCGCTTGACTTGGCTTAACGGCTTTAGTTCTGTAAATGCTTTCGTATGAAGCTTGAGTCAAGTCTAGTCTCATGCAGTGAAGATCGTCAAGCAATCATTGCTCGTCTCTCCGAAACCTATTGATAAGGAACGCGTTCAAGTGTATGGAATAATAAAACCTTTCACGTATTTGTTAACATAGCGTTGGACGATTGATTCCTCTCTTTCTCCATGGCCTGCTTCCCATAACTGGCCTTACTAAAACTTACGAAATGATAATTTTCCTAAATTTCCGGTTAACTGCTGACTTTCTTTGCTAGCTCACCCTCTGTCTTCAGGAGGAAAAGCTTGCTTGAGTACCTTACTTGAAAACAAACCGCTTGAGCTGTAACCGAAACAGAAAGGTTTGATGAGCCGCTGCTTGCTCTCTAACTGCTCTTACCGCTTCTTCTTCTTGACCTCTGCTCACTGCTGCCAATGCTGTGACTGCCGCCCCTATCTCTAAAGCTGCGGATTACAGCTCCTGATTCAAGCTGTTCAAAGTCAGAAGTATGAGTCTTGTTTGTGACATTCAATTCCAGAATGAACATTCAAAGGAAAAGTAGTATGGGACAGCCTGCAGCTTGCTATTACTGACTGCGGCTGCCGACCGAAGAACTGAAGATCTTCAATCTATGTTTGAGTGCTCTTGCGAAAGAAAAGAATTTCGAATGCTAAAATTACTTAAAAAAATAGGATAGGATCGCGGATTCCATATATTTTTCTAGAAAGAAAGATACTGTACTCCGCACAGGCTACACCGCATCCTTCAAAGCCATTTAATGCCTTCTTGCCTGCCTTCAGTTCATGCCTTCAGGCCGGCCTGCTCTTGCCTATGAATGAGATGCCTACTTCCCATTAAGTCAAAATACCTCATAGACATATTTTAGATAATACTTAGTTAGTTTAAGAGAAAGATAAAGATGGCATGAGACAATGCTGCAGATGAAGGGAAAATGAGCAGCAACGCTGCAATGAGGAGAGAGGAGCAGTGAAGGGCACGGGAAAGAGCCATCTTATGTTCATGTACGCTGTAAACTTGAGACATCTCTGAGGTCGCATATATTCCCATGTAGTAGGTGCTGGCATGCAAACTGTGCCTGCATACGTTGCCTGTACTGGCTGATGTACCTTTGACATGGTCATTGGTCTGACAGCTTCAGCACAACGCGAGGACAAACATGAAAGCGGTTCAGAGGCAACTGGGGTGACACCGTACAATCTCAATGGGAAGATTTTCAGATCACGGTAGTCCAGGGCAGCAGTCAGATATGCTTATCATGTGTTGGCTAAGGGTAGTTCAAACCCTATATAGGGCGTTTTCGTTTAGTAAGTAGTGAGCTATATTTCTACTATGGTGAAATGCATGTATACGCGTTCTTTATTTGCTATTCAAGCCCATCTGCTTTTATTTGCTTTCTGTTCGGTATAAAATGCTAGACCTTTTCTAGCTAGGGCAAGGCTGCAACCACATGCATGTACTGAACTCATGATGCATTATATTCCATCTCGGCCAGTACTCATCCTTTTATTTGCTCACAGTCAGAATCACTACTGCACTTCCTTTTCGTCCGCAATCTTTCTTTGTTTTAAATGGTTTAGTTTCTCCATTTCTAGATTAGAATCATTATTATTATTGGAACTTTCTTAGGTTGCAACTAACTGTACTAATTTCTTGGCTTCCTTCGATCTGTTCTGATTTTGAGATGAGATTGATCCGTTGTGCCTTATTTCTTGAAAGCAGAAGGAGCTTTACCCTTAGAGTGAATGAACGAGCCTAGGAAACCAACCAATACACTAATCCCGGAGCGAGCGCATTCCCCTAACGTCGAATTAGCTGAAATTCCAACCGGCGATGCCGGAGACTTGAAACTCGATCTTTCGGGAATTAGTTCACTTGTCATTCAATCGAATCTCTTTTCCGAGTTCATGTCTTAGAAGGAGTACGCAATCCCCTTTTCTATCGCCGTGAGAAGCTGAACACAGCCTCCCTCTCAACGATATCACTAGATAGGGACACGCATTTCTGCCAGGCCGTAAAATCGAAATGAAAACAATCTCTCTCTCCTACGCTATGAAGGTATTTTTCTTCACCGGATTCGAGGGATTGTGCATGCGGGAATATGCTAAGAAAGGAATATCCTCCGCCTCACCCGTTAAGTCAACTGGCGGAACAAATGATCCCTTCTTTCCTATTGGAAGTGAGATCTAGCTCCTTGAATCGATAGAGTTCGGACTCCCTGGAACATATTTAGCACATTCCTACCCGACGGATCTGCCACGGCAAACAAGAGACTATTTTAGTTGCTCTTTCACTTCTTTGCTTGGTAGCTCAGTATTCGGGAATATGCTATAGATTATCAATACATCTTTCCTTTGCATTGAAAGCCGGCTAGCCTCAAATCCCTACTTGAACTACTTCAATGGGACTAGGTATACTGCGATTGCGGGGAATGCCACCCTTATAACTACTCAATCAATGCCAATCTCAATATCCGGACTAGGACTCGATGCCGAACATGCATGATTTTCCCGGTTGCGGTGTACATCGTTGTAGTGAAAAGAGGGAAGAAGTGTTGTGTTGTAGGCCAGGTAGGTGAATCACTTCAAGGCAGATTTGAATAATAGGGAAGTAGGCAGGCATGTAAAGAAAAAGGATGGCTTTCTTTCGGCATGAAAAGATAGCCACTTAGATAGGAATGATCAAGGCATAGGTCTGCTGATAAGAAATAGGTAAATCTCTAGGCAGGCTTTTGATGGATCTCCTATTCTCGGTAAAGGAGAAGAAGGCTGAACTATTCACCCTAGTCTCCATCCTGAGAATCTTCTGACTCAGAAACCTATACACACTCACTAAGGGCCCCTCCTTACTTATCTACACTTATCTTTTTCCGGTTTCTTGATAAAACTATACTACTTGAAAAACCAAATCATAGAAACTACACTATATGAGTTTATGTCCCGCGTTTCAATGGGACTCCCTGGCAGTACGGTGCTGAATTCTCTGGCTTTTCTAGCACGCACGGCCTGTTTCGTTTCATATAGCACCAGGATGATTAAGACTTTTCATAATAGCGGGTGAAGCTAATACTTGGAATAAGTAAGAACGAGTGAAGCTAATACTTTCTTTGCTGTGCTATCTCAAGAGTTTAGCTTAGAGAGTTGGAAAGGAAATAGGGCGGTGGGTAAGGCCTATTTCATAATTCTTTTTTGGTGGTACGGGTGACTGAGGTCCATCAAAACAGTAGGTGCATTCGTCTAAAGGGCAGACCCTTGAATTCACTCAGCCTGCTTTCGGCAACAGCATTAAACTTTACCTGTCTGTGGGGCTTTGACTATGGTGGCTCCTCCTTTGACTCTAACCTCTGCCTACCTATAGTTTCACTCCAGTCGCTTCTTCCTTTTTACTTATTTGAAAGTGGGCGTCGAAAGGAAATTGAGTAAGTATCATATTTTTGGAATATCATTTCAGGCGTTGGATATAAAGAATAGCTCCTAAGTAAGGTTACTAAGGTGGCTAACAATGGTTGGTAGGGCGAGACCCACCGAATAAGCTCATTGTTTCCTAGGCGTGAGGCAATCTCCAGGTTCATGGACTTGCGGTCTCTCTATAAGTGGTCGCATAGAAGAGCCTTCCATAAATACAAAGTCTGTAGACTCTGCGGTTTGATTTTATAAGTACCACTCAGAATGGTATAAGTTATAATAAGGCCTTTGACCCTGTCATCGATCTCCTACTTTCCTCTATTCCTTGCCTATGACTAGCGACTCTACACTCACAAGGGAGAACAAAGATCAATCTTCTTATTAGAAAAATGATAGTTCTAGCTTAGTTGCCAAAGGAACTTCGAATGTGGTCTTTATGTTCCGTTTGTAGGAAAGTGCTATTGTATTAAGAAAGAACTGTGTATTTTGAGAAAAGTGAAATAAACTGTAGTAGGGAATCACTACTTTTACTAACAGGAACAAAATTAAAGTATATGGATTGCAAACCTTTTCTGCTTTGGGTCTTAAGTGAATGAAAGGGTGGGTTAAAAAACCATGGCCAGCCCCCCTCAAGAAATATCGCCCGTAGGTTACTGATGGGATGCTAGCTGCCGGTATACAGGAAAAACGTGGTGCAGAGCACGAACAAAAATACTGTGCTAACACATATCCCTTCAATTTTTTGGTTCTACAGAAGATGTATGATAAAGAGCTGGCATTAAGTCATGCAACGCGCTCAGGCTTTGTATTATAAGAGGAAAGACTCTCGCCAGTATAGATTGAACGTATGGCGCTTGCTTACAAGACAGCTACTGAAAAAGGCTACCTCTTCAAACTGCTGAATGCCCTATTCCATATGATGTCTATCTTTCCCAAGCGTATACTTTTGTTCTATAAGCAAATAAAGCATACTTCTTTTGCGGATCAAGCAGTCTTCTACCTTGGTGGGTAGCGGAGAATCAAAGAAAGGAATAACGCTAGCTAGCGTCGATTAACTCACTTAACTAGATGCGATGCGCACAACCAAGAGGTAGGCGTGTTGCTCTCAGAGATTCACTGAGTCTGGGGCTGGGGTCCTCTTTCTGCTCGTGCTGCTTGCTAATCAATCTACTAGTGCAAATCCACCAGGGCTCTACTTTCTTCTAACTCTACATGAGACATGAGCAAATGTGGGTCAGCTTCCTCAACTATACTCTAACTTAGATTCTCTATTTGCGGAAATCTATTCCTTTCTTACTCAGGTGGTACTACTTGATAAGCAACTCTCATATCTTTTCTTTCTGAGGGAAGAGTTAATGAATGTAAGAAGCTTATTGCCTTCTGGCTGGAATATAGGGAAAGTAAACATAGGACCACAGATGAGTACATATAGGCATTGGCATAGGTACAGTGGAGATCATTGATTGGGGTCAAGTCTACCAGCACTCACCTAGAATCTGTCATATTAGTTTATGAAGTAAAGAAAGAATGAGTTAAAGTAGGTGTACTTTTGACATATTCACAAAGAGTATCAACCAATAGGCGGCTAGGAGTTTGTTGCTTGGGACGACTATCATCTATCTGTCTTAGGTTATGTATTCCTTTAGTGATTGGAATAGGACGAGGAGTCTAACTAAGGAGTATAATGGAATTGCTTGTCAACCATAGGCTTCTTCTACGGAGCTTAGGAGAACTAGAATCTGAGGAAAAGAAGAAATGTCTATCCTTGGGGATAGAGCAAGGTCCTATAGCGAGACATTCTTTCTCTTCCAGGACAAGGAAATCGTAATGGGTTAGATAAGTTCCTGCCTCAACAGTCCGGATTGAAGTCTGGTCAAGAGAAGAGGTTCGGTCAAGGGTGAAGGAGTCGAATTAGAATACCATTGAGAGGAAAATTCCATGTCAGAGTTTTTTAAGAAAGCTCTAAGCCCAGTTGAAGCTTAAAGCAAAGATAGGATTGGCATTTCTAAGCTAGAAAAGGCTTTTTTGAATGTAGGGCGAACCCCCCTCCCCTAGTCATCGAGGAGGGGAGGTAGCTTATTGACCAACTGTATAGGGTAGGCAGGCTGAGTTCCCTTTCGCTTGATGCAATGTCAATTCTAAATCAAGCAATTGATGGAATCAAAAGAGGGAACGAAAGTAAATGAGAAATTACTTTTCACTCGGAATTCTTTATTCATTTGAAAACGAGACTCTCACTCGCCTTTTTCTTTTCTTATCCCCTAATCTACTACTTCAAAGCAGTGTTTCTGCAGTGTTCCTAAGACAGAAAGAACTCTGAGCTATGTCTGGTTTAGTGTCAACTAATCTTTAACCCTTTGATGGTAGAGGGGAGTAACTCGCTTTTAGCCCTCTACAACTGAAGTTCTCATGTACTTAAATAACAAGATTGAATAGGCCACAAGGCCAGAGAAAAGGTAGGTTAATTGTTCTAGGATTGGTTGTCTCATTGACAAGTGATGGGAGTATCAGGGTTTCGATACCCATGGCAACGTGGAACAAGCGAAAGAAAGAGCCATGAAAGCCTAAACCTGAACTGCAGATCCTAGAAGAAAGGTAGCGTAGTCTTGTGGAAATATGCCCATAAGAATTCCAAGAACAATCAAATAAGTAGTGAATTCCCATAAGGAAGAGAAGACACCCTAAACTCTAAAGTACTAACTAAACTAGATAAAGTACTGACTAAACTAGATAGGCCCTAGCCTTCGCTAGGTTAGGGTTGCGATTGTGATAATCCGGGTCAGTCGAGGCTGGTAAAGTAACTAAGTTGCAAAGAAAACCTCAGATAGACTAGCTTAGGAAATGGTGAAGCTTTAGAATTACCAATGGATAAACTGATATGGGACTGAAACCGATTTCAATAGTTCTGAGGCATGGGAGAAGTGGATTCAATGGGGATGATGATGGCCCGAGATAAGAATGGGAAGTTGATCAAGAGTGCTGGCCGTGTTGATGCCGTTGAGTTGCCAGAGAAGAGTTCATTGCCCTTCTCCAAAGGTTGGTTCGATTCTTCCTCCTTGCTCGAGAATAGATGCCGAATAGGGAAGTAGACAGTAGGAAGAGAAAGGTATCTTCTCTTCACACTATATAGATTGACCAACACCTGCAGTGAATTGTTATATAAGCACTTACGAATGACTTGTTAAACGCAATAAAAAGAAGCAAAGAAGATAGAGACAGGTGATACTTTGTTTCAGCTTCCCTTGGGAAAGATCCTCTTCCGTCATGAACACATACTAATGACTGCGTTGATAGACTGAGTGGGTGGCTATTGCGATGGAAGGAAACGCCTGCGGCTATAAGATGTATGTTTGTTTTTACCTGGAACAACTACTTTACTTGAGATCGCCGATCCGCCGATCAGTTAGTTCAGAATCAGATACTGTAATCTCTTATTCATGCGCATTAAGGAAATTGTAAAGATAGGGAGCTCCCTCCCATTTCTAAAAAAGTCTACCTCGCCAGGTAAAGATAAGTGCATATGACTAAGATCCTATTTTTGTACTCCCTTCGGGATATCTTACTCAACAGCTAGCAGGATAGCCAAGCATTCCTTTTTATCTGGGATACAAAGATGTATGAGTATTTGATGCTTTGGGTGTTACCTTTCCTTTCCCTACCTCAATTCCTCGTCCATTCCGTATGGATTCTCCACCGTCCCCTACAAGCTAAAGTAAGGGAACAAACTATGCCAGCTCAAGCTAGAACTCACTTAGAAGGTCAGGAAAGAGCGAGTCAACAGGGAAACAGGACCTGCCAAAGCGCCCTCCCGAGATCGGACTCGAGGGAGGGTAAGACCGGAACGAGGTCTAGCCCGAGTGAAGGCCACCCTCGAAGGGAATGCCTCCAAGCCAGTAAGTTTAATAAAGAAAGAAGGCTCACACCATAATAATACATACCCTTTTTCCTCAATCGTCAAGGTCGTGGATTTGGATCGATTTCGGTTTTACGGGCTTCATACATTGTGAAGAAAAGTACTCGGCATTGGAAAGCATCACGTTCTGGCCACACACAAAAGAAGTCGGTGGAAGGTATGGAATTTCTCGGCTGAAGGTCTGAAAGAAAGTAATCGCTAGTGCTCTCGGTTCCAGCAACGAGTCTTCTCTCTGAGAATTAAGGAAAACAAACTAACCTTGTCTGTCTATGTTCACCTTGACATGAAAGAGTCTTTTCCTAACCTTACTGTTCTACCTGGCTAGTTCACTTCACTTTTTTCGAGGGATCCTGCATCTGCTTCAGTTGATTAGGTGCCTTTTTCTTTACTCTTTCTAAGATAAGGAAGATTTCCGCTGAGGCGGGCAAGGAAGGAGGAGGCAGGTCGTCAGTTACGAAAGAGCACCATCCATCCGCTTCTGTTTCTGAAATAGTCGGCATCGAAAGCCGGGGCAATTTCCTAAGCTAGGGCTAAGTACCAAAAGCAGGCAGCTATTGAGTATTCACTAAATGAACAAGACAAAGGCCGCCCTTCCTATCATGATCTGAACCAGTAGCTTACAAAGAGAAAGACTCTGATTCGATAAACAACCTAGTAAGAAAAAGAAAGAATGACACGGACTTTTCACTAAAAAAAGAAACTATCTATACTATAGGTTCCTAGACTCATCAAATAAATAGAAAATCTTCACTGAACAATAGCAAAAGTTCCCACCTAAGTTCGGTATCCCGGCCAAGTGCAGAGTAGAGAGAATCGGGTGCTTCCAGTGATTAGTTATCAGAAAGCCCAGTTTTCCCGAGCCTCCTAATAAAGAAAGGTTAGAATCGGCGCTTCTGCCTAAGTATTTTTTTTCATTTCTTTGATTGAACATTCCAAGCTTCCTTTCTATTATACCTAATGCCCATAGCTAGTTTGATTTTGGATTTGTCTATTCTTTTCTTTTTGAAAAAGCTTTATTCGCCCCGCGCGAGAGAGTTGAACAAATAGCATAGCCTCTGGGATGTTGGCCCTAGTGAAGGGGAGCTCTTCGCAGCTGTCAGTGGAAAGATGGAAATTGGTTCTAAAAGAGCCGAGCTAGGGATAAGAGATATGGTTGGTTGGCAGAATGGAAGGAATGCTATTCTAATGGGAACCGGGAAAAGAATGGTTCCCAATACAGGGCCCAAAGAAGAGAGACGAAAGGAAGTAGTGAAAGAAGAAATCAAGTACGCGGATCAAAGTGAAAAATCACATAGCTACTAAGTCAAAACGTCCAATGAGAATGGAGATCAAGAAGGACATGAAATCCATTAGCAGCTCTATCAGTTATTTCATTATTGGCATTCCTTAACCAATAGAAAAAGAAAGAGATCACAAGCGTTATCAGTCTCCAGACGCATCTATCTATAAAAAGGAGTAACGCACCTGATATGAGATACATACTGGAGTCAAGGATTGAGACCACTAGTGAGAAGGCAAAGAAATCGTTTTTATGTATCGGAAGGGAAAGAAGGACCATCCATTGGCAAGCACTTAAGGACAATGGCTGGATTAATGAACTCCGACAACTGCTTTCCCTTGCAGCACGTTGCCAACTAAGCTCTCTTACGTACCAACTGAGCCACTTATTTACAACGGAAAGGTAAGTCCGTTAGGCACAACTGCAAATGGAGTTTATTACCTTAGCATTCCCAACTGTAAGGGATTACCTTAGGACAACTGGAAATGGGACGGGAGAGGCTTTAGCAACTAATCTTTCAGCTTCATATGCCGCCGATCCTTGACAGGCAAAAGAAAACCTCTATTCCGAGGCTAGCTTTCTTCCTTGTTTGGTGGGGCTCTCCGCCTTTACCTGCCCGTTCTTTCCTTGCCACCATTGTGGTGCCGGTCTCACCCCCTCTGCTGAGGAAGGGCTTTCCTCTTCTTCCTGTGTACCTCTAGTGACTCGACTCGTGTCTTGGAGGTCCTAATGTTCCTATTTGCCTTTGCGTTTTTGCGCCTCTAGAAGCCTCATCGCTTTTTCACGGTCAAAGTTCAAGAAATAGGGTTTCTGATCAGCAGAAAGAATGAACTGTAGACCCGCTAAACAGCTGCACCAAGAAAAATGGCTCTTTCAGCACCCTCAAGAATAGCTTGCGCGTTGGCCCAAAGAATCCCATTTCTTTCTTGGTTGGACTAACCCAACCGGCAATTTCCGTCTTTCTGAATTGGGATAGTCAGATTCAGTCTTTCTTTCGTATCAAAGTAAGTTCTTTCCTTGATTCTTTCTTTTCGTGCATGACCTTTCTCGAACTTTCGAAAAATGATAGAATTGACTTTTCCGCAGCCACTATTTGGACTTCTCCTTTTAAGCTAAGCAATTATGAACGGAACGGGCAAGAGTGATCTTCAAAAGCCCAGGTTGGCTTTCCCACTTCCAAATCCGTAATAGTAAAGTAAGAGTAAGGTGCGGATAGCGGACAATTTCCATAATAGATAGCTAAAGTGCTTAATCCTGAGAAGATGGGAGACGTCGATTGTTAGAGTACTCTTGACAAGTGCATTTCTCAAATTCTAGCCAACAGATTGAAAGCATGCCTGCCTGTTTGTTCTTTTCAGTTCCAATCAACCTTCTTTTTCTTTTTGAATCCAAGCAAGAGGATGCGCGTTAGCGCAACGGCTTTCGCGCTAGTTGCTCAAAAAATCGTATAAAAATCAAGCAAGAAAAAGGTTCTGGCAGGCTGCTGGCGTGGGACTGTAAATCCTCTTTCGCTGGCTGGGCCCTTTGGACTCTAAATCCAAACGGAGTGAGTGGTTCGATTCCACTCTCAGAACGAGACTGAACGAAAGAAAATGCAAGTGAAACGAGACGAGAATCAAATTGTAGGCTTATTTCCTAAAAGCGGTGGTTCTCGCCTCCCTGTGCCGCGGGGTGGGCGACTGCGGTTCGAGTCTTTTTCGATCGGGTAGATCCATACCATATGTTCCGGGGGGGGAGACGAGGTGTAGCGCAGTCTGGTCAGCGCATCTGTTTTGGGTACAGAGGGCCATAGGTTCGAATCCTGTCACCTTGATGTGGTATTCACAGGGGCCGAAGTGCAAAGCCCCGTAGCCTATCCGTGGTCGGGAAGGCAGGCGAAAAGCACGCACAAAAAAAAAAGAAAGCTATAATTTTTTTTTTTCTTTTCTTCTTTTGAAACCCATTATCAGGCTTTTGCTTTTGATATTCTATATCTATCTAATATTATAAAGCTATTTCACTGGTTTGATTTACATACCTCAGTCATGTTATTTGTCTAGCCTTCAATCAGAATAGCCTCTCCACCGGTTCCGAAGATTCTTTCGGCATCAATGTGCTTTTGGAATCTTCCTATGAAACAAATAACATTCAGGAACTGTTTAGGACAGAACAGGCCTCAGTAGAAAGCGAGCTTTTTTCGCGTATAGCCAACCTCGAAGCCCAATTAGCGCACGGGCTGCCCCCTCAACTCAACCCTGGCGAGTACGCTAACTTGGTCAGGGAGCATTTAGACGGTGCAGTTAGTATTGACCACTACCGCCAAGTCCATAATTCCTAAATTGATGAAGTACACATAATGGAGCTCAAAAGCCGATTACAAAATATACTTTTTGAGCATCTTGAAACCGCACATAATAAATATTATGAATGAATCACCTTACAATAACATACGAGAGACTGCTTTCGATTTTTTCGAACAACAAGTCGAACCCAATGAACAATTCCATTCAAAGGAATGTTCTAGAGGGGGCCCTTTTCCGCTATATTCGCGATATTGAACAAAATGGAAGAAATTCTTCACGATTTCTAGAGTTCCGGGATTACTTCACTGATATCGATTTTTTCCTAAGCACGGCCTCTACTCTAGGTTAGTTCAAAGTGTAGTACAACGAACTATCGATACACCGAAAACGAGTAAAGATGGGTACATAAAATGAAGACATCGTGGATTACCCAAATTGGGACGACGATAGGACATTTCACTTTCTTTCGCAATATTTCTGATCATGACTCAACCACTAGGAAAGGGGATTGCTTACTCTCAGCCACGTTTTTCGCTTATGCTTAGTCAAGTGAGGATTCCATTCGAAGTAACGTAACAGGAGCACCATCTTCAAAACTTCTCGGGATCCGGAGTTTCTCGAGAAAAGGTCCCATCCTTCAATATCATGATTGGGTCAACCAGGCCAGATCATAAGTGAAATAGTTTGATCGGGTCGACCATTAAGAGATCATGAGTGAATAGAAAATCGAAAACGTACATAGCTGTTCCAGCGGAAATACTTTGTTTAATTCTACCACTTCTACTAGGAGTAGCCTTTTTAGTGCTAGCTGAACGTAAAGTAATGGCTTTTGTGCAACGTCGAAAGGGTCCTGATGTAGTGGGATCGTTCGGATTGTTACAACCTCTAGCAGATGGTTTTAAATTGATTCTAAAAGAACCTATTTCACCAAGTAGTGCTAATTTCTCCCTTTTTAGAATGGCTCCAGTGGCTACATTTATGTTAAGTCTGGTCGCTTGGGCCGTTGTACCTTTTGATTATGGTATGGTATTGTCAGATCCGAACATAGGGCTACTTTATTTGTTTGCCATATCTTCGCTAGGTGTTTATGGAATAATTATAGCAGGTTGGTCTAGTAAGACGGGGGGCGGCCGTTCGGTCGCCTATGATATACGGACCAATTGGTCAAAAATGGGTTTGTGCCGCAGGTGTTGAACGATCTACTCTACACAGGTGTGGGCTTACAGGGCTAGGGCTCATAAACCCTTTCTTTCATTCATCAAGGGGTCGGTCACTTTTCCGGGCCGGGATCGAGAAGTGGAAGTCATCAAAAATGATCTTCGCACCCCAGATCAAGAGGAAAGGTAGCTTGTCAAGCTGGTCTCACTATTGGAAATTCTAGCTTTCTTTTTTTTCACCGGCTCTTCTTCTTTGTCAACGCTACTAAGGACCTGACGGTTCGCCTACTTGATGAATGAAAGAACATGAGAAAGGGTTATAAAAGAAAAGGCGACGAAAGTCTACTACAGTACAGTCAAAGTCAGCGGCTGAGTTTGCCTAGCCTCGCCTACTATTTTTTGTAGGCGAGCGAGTTAGAGAAGAGGCTTAGGGATAAGAGAGTGTCGGTGCGTACGTAGCCTTCATTCTACTACGCTACACAAAGTCACTTAGCTCGACGTTAATTAAGAGAGTAAAGGAGGAATACCCTACATAGAAGAACCGCTGTTCGCTTACAAAGGTATAACCTTTCGCTCCCCGGGGCAAAGCTGCTTCGCACCACTGATAGACGACTACTTAATTAAGATTCCATTTCAAAGGCGCTACTTTGTTTCGCAAGCCTTTGTCATTGTCAGTCAACTAAGGTTGGCCCTCGGCCCCCTGCGAATCCGTAAATCAGAGAGCATGCCGCAAAAAAAAGGATGGTCCCCTATGCATTGAATTCTTTCCGGAACGAAAAGAATTCAAGTACCTGACCCCCCCATCATGGTGAACCTCTCCTTGTGATCGGGATGAGGTAGATGCCTCCCAGCCGGGGGGCGGATCGAATCGGAGTTTCCTTAGGTAGCCACCGACCTACAGTTCTCCTTAAACTTCTGTGCTTGGTGGAAAAGAAGCGAACAAAGGTACGCTCGCTTGCTGTCTTGTTCTCTGCCGCGGACTGGGATCGCTCGCCAGCTAGGCCCTCTAGAAAAAAGTTGGAGCAACATTGTATGAGAACATATTACCCATCTTCGGGGACAAGGGGCGGAACGACCTCTCGATCTACTTACTGCAGCCCAGGACGGGCGTCGTCGTCTAGGCGTGACTTCTTGTTTTGATCTCCCCTACGCCTAGGACGTTGTCTGGGCCAAGAGCCATAGTTAGTTGCTGTTTCCATTTGGTTCTTCTTTCTCGTTGTTGATACCGGCAAGACCCAGCCAGATGATGATGTCTGCTGGTTGGTAGTGAGAGGACTCTTAGTACCCGCAAAAAAAAGGGCGCTGGTGAAAAATCATGTGATTTAGTTTCTTGCTCTCCCTTAGCAGCGGGAAAGGAGTCTATCTATCTGCCTAGCTTTGGTAGATTTCCCCCAACGCAATTCAAAAACGGAAATTCCACGAATCCCTGAGGTGGATAAGTCCGACGACTCAGCAGCAGTGCGGAATTGAGTTTCTGGTCCGGTGGATCTGATCTATAGTTAGGGGGCAATACATACCAAAAGGTTCGAAAGAAGGAAGGCGCAGTATATAACCAACCCGCCCATAGCCGGTCTAACTGCTGAGAGAGAAAAGTGCTTTTCTTTCCCTAAGAGTCCTCGAGTACACACAGCTATTGCTGATCCTTTGCGAGATCAGGATGAGACCCTTCAGAATTTCTAATCAATCCATGTTAGGTCAACATCGAGACAGAGCATCTCAGTTGGCTCTGTCAAGGAAGTGAAACAGGCATTCCTAGGTTGAGGTTACCATAGGATTGACCCTCAGTCAGGCCTCCGATTCCAAGGAGTTGATTCAGCAAGTTCCCCGTGCTACCCCGCGGGAAGTCTAATCGGATCAATCGGTGGTTCCGTAATGAGTAGTCGAATACACATTGAGGGGGCCTTGCCTCCTCCTTCCCGCCCACACCTTCATTCTTTTCCTCCTCTGATCTTAGAAAGCATACTAAACTTCACTCCAATCTTTCTCCATTAGCAACAAGAGCTGCTCTATCTATCGGCCCTTGATGAGTAAGCTTAGCTATACCGCTTAGGTTGCAAAGCAGCAAGCTCCCTTCTAATGCGTTATTAGGCTGCTTGGAGCCTTCTCACTTAGTAAGCCGCCTTCGGCCTGCCTATTTACTCGTCTAAACTCGTCACACAATGAAGCGCTTTTGAAAACCTTCCCCGAAAAAGTGGGTATAGTCTTCTATTGCCATGTACATATCAGCGGGCAGTGGGATAAGTCGAAGCATGCCAGAACCTTCTTTAATAGTGAGCCGTACCGACTAGCTCCTAGCAAGGGCTTCAAGATCACAGTAAGCCAGCCCTCACCCCTTTCAACGCTTAGAACGAGAAGTTCGCATTCAAATAATTTATATATTCTAATTGTCATGTCACCGCAAGAGATCTATTCTATTTGATCTGCGGCGGTATCCGGAATTAAGAACCCGCAAACCAATCAATGGTTGATCGTAATATAGTGGATTTATCGCATAACGGAAAAAGGGGACAAAGTCTTTCTGAAACACTTCGCGCCTCGCATTTGACGGGCGGAGTTCGGACCACCAGTCCTACGTCTCCGCCGACCACTCACCTTGCTCGGATTAACTCACCAAAGTCTGCTTTCGCCCACCTGGGTAGGCAGCTGAGTGCCTATACAAGTTGGAAATCGATTCGGTGTTACAACGCCACCACCACCGAGATCGATCCCGATGTCACCTTTCAAGAACAGTAGATTAATCTAATCTCTCACACTTACTAGATGTACTAGAGTATAGGACTTGGTGAGAGGTTGAACTAATATGCATGTGCGCACAGTAGATGGGAACAAAGGCTCTCTCTGTTGTTCTTCCGTACGCTCGCCTGATAAGTCTTTTGGCTTAGCTATATGTAGACCCTGGCGTGGATTGCTCCTTACCTAGCTCCCCATGCTAACTGCCGAATCTCCCTGGCTTGCAGGGAACATAATCCGTTAATTACCTTGCTTAGGATGGCAGCCGTAAACCATATCAACTTCCCATGACGTGTGGGTCCTGATATGGAAACGTGAGCTACTTGGACTCAGGGAATTTTAAGCAGCATGCTGCTTGTACATCTATTCGTAACAAAACAGCAGAGACGTGATCCTTTCGCTCAGGCCTCAGGTTGGTTTGCGTCCTGCATGCAGATCATGTACTTCTCCTTTGAATCATCGTATCTCCTCATCTGCTTATCTCTTCATTTGAATTATTTTATCTCGTCAACCTGTTCAAATATAACTCCAGTAATTTTATATTGGTTGATACTACCTTCCAGTTTACAAGCCCTGGTCTGGGTCATGTAGTGGAGAATCGAGATGCCATGTAGAACAAAGAGGCGCTGGTCTGGGCATATTTACAAGGGAACCCGCTCTATGACGGCTATGTTACATGCACACCCCCATTTTTAAGGCTTAGTTACACGTATAAGAGTCTGCTTGCTCTCATGTTTAGCTGTGTACCCATTTTGGGGCTTTACTCTTTCATGATGGAACGAGGAGCTGGAGTTGATTTGAGGTAGCGGATTAAGTAGTGATGGGCAACCTCAAGTTGACTTGTTTCATAGGGTAGAAGCTTGAGTTGATTTGCGGCAGCAGCGGCAAGCTTGTGTCGACTGCAGACAACTTGAATCCGTTAGCAACGGTAGTGCGAAGCAGCTTGAACTGACTTGTTCTAGCCATTGGCCGGCTCCTGTCGACTTGAACTAGCAAAGAGAAGCTCATGTCGACCCGCGGGGGCAGTAACACGTTCACGTTGACTCTTGTCAGTCTCAAGCCTGAACAGCACTTATTGAAACTTCAAGAAAGCTCAAACTCGATGAGTGCTAATTAAGCATAATTCAAGTCAGGCATGCCAGTATGAAGAATCAAAAAATTGCAAATTAGCTGGTTCAAAGAAAGTTCAAACTGACCTATATAGCCTATTATCATATTGTATCAAACTTGTATGAACCAAGTCTCACAGAAACTAGAGGAATAAAGGTAAAAAGTAGGCCAAATCAACCTTCTAAAATATGAATTTGTGGCGCGCAATCATTTAAGCTTCCAAAAATGTCATATTAGGTATAAAGGAACCTGGATTAGCTTTTTATAAACCTTGAAAAGAAATGAAACAAGATTGGACGTGGCTTAGGCTTTTCGTGCACTAACACATGTCAAGACTGGTACAGCTTTACTACTCATGACTGGTACAGCTTTTTCTTTTCCTGTACTAACTCGTGTCACTCATGCACATGTACTAATCAGTTAAGACATTCAAATTCCAAATTGAACAGATTCAATAGAAGAACTCACAGCCAAAACAAGCGAAAGAGGATTTACAGTCCCACGCCAGCAGCCTGCCAGAACCTTTTTCTTGCTTGATTTTTATACGATTTTTTGAGCAACTAGCGCGAAAGCCGTTGCGCTAACGCGCATCCTCTTGCTGGGGAATGAAAAAGATTTTTTCATTTCTGTCTAGGAAAGCAGATTCTTTCTATCGAAAGTGAGAGAGCTAGTTATGCTTGTATGCTGCAGGTAGCAAGTTGACATTTTCTTGAAGCATTATCCTCTCTGGGACTGAATGCTTAGCAAGTCGGATGAGATCGGTCTTATCAAGCAAAGCCCCAGAAGAGATCCTCTTTGAGATTAGCGGTTGAGTGTGCCAAGCCGCACTGGAGTTATTGAATTTATGCCGAGAATGCTTGGGAAGGGGGGGCTGCAGGGAAGAGAGTGAGTGCGGGTCTCTTTCCAAATGCCCGCTTAAAACAACAAGTACTAGTTGATTGAATTCCATGATATCTTTCAGTGAGTGATGCCCATTAAGGGCTGGATAGCGAGAAGATGGCCTTCTTTTGGCAGGTTCGATTCCTGCTCGCTAGAAATATCATAAATAAAGAAAGAAGCGCATCCGTGTAATCCTTTTTCTGGAGGTATGGGTCACGAAGATAGTAACGATCCAAGAGCTTAGCCTAGAGTAGATCAAAGTGAGGTCTCGCGAAGCCGGATTTTGAGTACTACTAGTAGTTGAAATACCAATAGGAAAAGCAATGGCTTCTATCCTTTTTAGAAATTCTCTAATGGCTATACCCTTGTTGAAGGGGACGGCCCTTTCCCTCTATCCGTAAACGGTATCTAGTGGGCAACCCAGCCAATGAAATGTGGATTTAGCGAAATACGACGTTGATTCGTACTATTCCTACGATTTAGCGGAACAGCGATGATATGACTAGCGAGGCCGGTATCTTTAGCAATGTTTGAATCGGATTGGAGGTACGGTTACGGGGACGGGTTAAATAAATGAAACATTCGTTTTAGGATTCCTACGATTCCTAGCGCTAGAGCTAAGGCAAAGGGATTCGCCTACTGGTGGGAGGCTGGGCTGGGTATTAAGAGTAGGTTGAAAGCTATGGAAGTGTCGGTAGGGTTGCCAGGGATAAAAGAATTCGATCACAACACAAGCACCTGTATATGCATGAAAGTGGGCCTATTTCACTTCCTTAATCAACCGCTTCTTCTTTAGGAACTAGCTTAATGCTTTACAGGGTGGTGCCTTATAAGAAATTAGAAAAGAGAACCTTTATAGAATAGAAATACTTTGCAAGCATTAGAGCTGTGCACTGTGATTACTGGTTGTCAATCCTGTATTGATAGTTATAGCACTTGGAAATTCGAATATTAATGAATTACGAGTAGTGTGCAAGTATGCTTTCTTTCTTCATCACTTAGACAGATGTGGCACCTCCTCCTATATCCACCAAACTGATTATAAAGCGCTTAACTAACTTATCAATAAACCCTAGGCCGAAAGCAAGATGCGAACCAAGAACATTCACAATTTGATCCCATCTTTCTTCACTTGCTTCCTTCCTTTCTACTAAACAGAATTTGACCCTATTTCAGTACCACTTGATAAGCCCGGATCTGTCTGACCAATAGGAGTGAAAGGTATCAAGAGATGTCGTATTAAATGAGAAAAGGCATTCGAATCCAGCCAAACTAAGTTCGAAATCGGAGTACGTGCCCAGCCCGGATGAAGGAAGAAGCAAACAGGGGGATTAGTCACATCAATTATCATTCATGCCTTGCTCAACTAGATCTTGATTGCCTGTTTCATTGATACCTTGAGGAAGTACAGGAATGCAAGCAAGCGAGGCCAGAACAAGGAGAGTCAAGAAAACAGTAGCCGTTTGCTCACAAGCTAACACGAAGCACGAAACACATGGATTCTCTGAGAACCGGACTGACCCAACCAAGCAATCACTTGAGCCATTCACAATCCATGATAGGAGAACTTCTTTCACTTTATATGATTAAACAAGTGAGTCTTCCGATTCTGTACTGTACACTCTGGTGAAGCTGCATTTACGCGAGTCGGAGTATGCTATTCCAAGAACAATCACAAAAGCCGTGCTTGTTTATGGGGAAAAGAAGGATACCGATGATTGTTCACCACTGCCGCCTACTCCTTCTTGTACAGAAGTCAACGAACTAGCCGGTACAGGAAGACGGAAGTCAACGAAGTGAAGGGAGGGTGAAATGCACAATAGCTCATAACCATAGCTCATAAGCATACCCGATATTGATTAGATACTTTTCATTGGGTACACCTTGCCAATACCAACTATCCCACTCCATATCGAATTAGGGCGATTTCCCATCTATAAAGCTTAGTTAGCACTTATCTATTTTAATGAAACCACACAAAATTGGTTAGTATTTTTGGTTTTGACCAGGGAACCAACCCAATCCATTCGCCGCAGAAAAAGAGAGGAAAAATAGGGCAAATAAACAGAAGCAGATGAACGGACGACCAATCGACTACAAGAAGAAATGAGAACTGTTTTTATATTTGGAACTCCAAAGTCAAAGAATGGTTTTTAACCGCCGCCTCTTTGAATCAAAAGGGTCTTCTTCAACACAAGCAATAGCGTCAATAGCAAGCTTTCTTCCCACCCTCTCTCTAAATGCAACAGAGTCCTACCACGTTAAGGTCAAGCGCCCTACTTGCTTGTTGACACGTGAGAGGAAATAGGAGTAAGAAGTGCCTGGATTTACCACTTTCTAAGAAGTACCGATCTCAAAGAACTGTCCGGCCCACTTTCAGGTTATGAAGGGAAGGCTCTCGTTGAGAACAAAAGATGTAGTTTCTTTCCTCTCGAGAGGAGGCGCGGCAGAGATAGACAGATCATTACATCGAACTAGCAGTCAAGATATATAACTCATCTTTCTACTATGAGAATAGTATAGTGGATCAAGAGCCGCGCCGCCAACCTCAAACTCTTCATTCCATGCCAATAGTTTCGCTATAGTGACTACGTACCTTTAACACATTCTTATTGAGACTAAGCTTCAGGCCAACTACGAATTGAGATTCGAGAGCGGGGGGAACTTCATCACTTCGAGGGAAGCTTTCTTCTCCGGGACAACTCCTGAAAGGAAAGATAGACTGCTGGCTTAAAATAAAGATAGACTGCTGGCTTAAAATATAGACAGAGTTTGCTACTAAAGGCTCGGCTGAAAAGGCTAACTATCTTTTGATTTCGCGTTCTTGAGTATGGAGAAGAAGAAAAACTAGTCTAGCCCGGGGACTTTCAGTAACTTTATGGAAGAAGCTTTCAAAAAGAGGCTCAAAGGCTTTTTACGTCAGTCATCTCTTCAAACAAACCTTCCTGCAACTTCTTACTTGCCTTTTGAATTTACCTTCAAAGCTGGCTTTACCTATTTATCTTGACCAGAAAGGAATTGATAAAGAGGACCCATAAGGACAATATGCGGATCTTCGAAAGATTACGGTGTCCAATTGTCAATCAAGATACTACTCTTATCCACGAGCGGGGAGACAAGGAAGCTATTCTCCGTTCCTATTCAATATGTATTGGGAGAAGCCAATCCCTTGGGCAAAGAAAGAGAGTACATGTACGCTCCAGGTATCTGTTTAGAATAATGTAGTTTGAGTTCGAATATGCGCTGCTTGCTTTGTTTAAAAGATCTAGTAAAAAAGGGGGGTAAAGGGGCAAGACCAATTTCCCTTTCAAAACCAATTGGCCATAGATGCCCAAGTCTTCTTTTCTTGTATGGGAAAGGCGAAGCTATCAAGGCTTGCTGTGGAGGGAGGAAAAAGCACACCACAAGATTGATTATGTATAAGTTCAAATCAGAAATATCCAATAGGTTAGGTTTTGTACTGCTACAAAAGACAGCTCGCTCGGAGACGAGCACAGTACCCAGCCCACAAGATGTTAGTCTCCTGGGCCCAGCCATACCAAAGGAAAGTAAAGCTATTTCCATAAGAAGCTTTGAGGTATAGGAAAAAGAGTAGTCTTCCATTTAAGACGAAGGAAGAAGGTCCTTTTTATTTATCCTTCAGACTCACTTTGCCATCATAAGAGGAGTGCTCCTACCTAAGAGTTCAGGACCGGCAAGTCAGGTATGTCTTCACCTAATCATATAAAGAAGTAAGGACTCCTTTAAGGATGTGGCGGAAAAGAAAAAGATAATTGGGTGACTTGTCAGAGTATTTCTTATCTTACCTGCCTTGTTCATTTATTTCGCACTGCAGAAAAAGGTGAGAGGCAGTTTCATCAGCAGCACCACATAAGGAGCAAGTGTGATCCCCAATCCAACCCTCCCAAAACATATTATTTACGAAAAACACACACACAAACGACGAGACAATGAACTCTTTCATTCTATATGATCAAATGAAATCCGCTTGCGCCGGCTTGAAGCAGCTGAGTCACTAGCGAGCTAATAAAGAGCCATTGAAGAAACGTGTTGAAAGCGATAACTTGATAAAGGAGATAACCAAGCCATGCATCGAATCATCCTCACTAGCATCATATAAGAGCATTTCACTTAGCTATTAGAAGTGTGAAATTCTATGCTGAATGCATGAGATCATTCCTCACAATAGAGAAAGTTTTACTCTAATAGGTCCATAACTGACGCGAGAAAGAAGAGTGCAACTTGGCGACAGGTGTGGCGGGCGGTCTCAAGCTGGTAGTGCACCTCGTGCTTGATTGTGCTGACCTGCTGCTTCAGAGTCTGTCCTACTTAATTTACCTTTTCCTTTTTCTTTACTAACTAGTAGTGCATTTCCCGTCAAAACATCACTTCTCATATTTGGTCTGTGGGCTACCACGCTTAAGCTTTCTTATCTTACTCTTTCCACTAAGGTTAGGACTTAGGCGAGCTGCTGAATACGAGACACTTCTTTCTCGGCCGTGCGTGGTCTTCCCTCGGGGATGGGAGAATATAGAAGGTGGGTGGGTGGATCCGTAAAATGAAAGTTTACTTTTTCAAATGGGAAAGAATGAGTCAATTAAAGAAAATGAAATCGCTGTGGTTTAGTTTTTGCTTCATATTAGGCTGACTTCTACTGTGGGAGTTTTATTCCACCGTTTTTCTGGGCAAGCAAATAGGACAGCCACTCTAAACTAAAGGTCGATCCTTCGCTTCCTTACTTCCCTCGGGGTCTGCATCCAGTAGGGTATGTGGTCCTAAAAGACCTCTCTTGCCTCGCTTAAATAAAGGGCTTTCACTACCTCTTCTGAGGCCCCCCTTTCTGTACCTACTCCGCATGGTCTCGCTCCTTTCACTTCCTCTTAAACTGGAAATGACCCTTTTTGTGGCTATCGGACCTTACTTAGGAGCTTTAGTTGAATCATTTGAAACCTTCGCTCGGAAAAGGACCTTAAAACATAGTAAAAAAGGACCTAGCCTCTCGTCCATAACCGAGCCCGGAAGAGGAACCGAACCCCTCCCTTTAAAAAGGGCCTTACTTAAAGGCGCGCCCTGGAAGAGCAACTATCGAAAAGGATAATCTTACAAGCCCCAAGACTAAGAAGTTTCTACAACTCCGCCGTACCTTTCGTCTTCTTTTCTCATTTGAAAGTCTTCTACGGATTCGGTAGTAACGATAACTCGGATTTACAACTGTAAGCCTGAGAGATGGCCTGGACCAGAAAGTCTAAATTGAAGTAGTTGTAGAGGGGCAGCAGCAGAAGGTTGGACTGGAACCCGGAAAAAAAAGATATCTTCGGTGGAAGTGCCAATATGACGTAAGGGCGATCGGGCTTAAAGCAGCTAAATGGCGACGATCCACCTGAACTCCTGAGCTTGCTTGGGGGAGTGATGGAATGATAAATGGACTGGTCGACCCTCTCCAAAGTTTCCTTTGAAGAAAGCCTTTTGGTTCTTTTTATAAATGGAAGAAGTTTGTTTGGTTAGTCAGATTTTTCATCTCAACAACTTTTACATAAATCAATTTTGGTTGTAATAAATCTAATTATACTTATATACAATTTTTTTAGCCCTGTTACTGGTTAACCACCGGGGGCTGCACCACCACTTGCGTGCCGTGTACTCGGGGGTTGAGATGTGGGCTTCGCCTTACTGCTCGAAGTGCCACCCCCTCAGCGCGTTAGTAGCAACGGCCCCCTGAGCCCACCTGAGGGAGAGGAAAAGTGACCTGGTCGACATCCAAAGTGAGGTGGCCCATGGAATCCCGGAGGGCTGGCTGGAAGAGACATCACTAGCATCATTAGAAAAACCTGGAAAATCATCTATATCAGGCAGAGAGGAAGCTGGTTGGGCCGTAGAGAATTGAGAATTTTCATGTCTTTCAATTCTCGTACTCGTAATTGGAAAGTTACGGAAGGAGATCCATCATTTTGCAATGAAAACAACATAAAAAACTCTGGACAATTTCGAAATCAGACCAAGCGTCTTAATACATATGCAAAAAAATTCATTATTGGCCCACCATTGATTACAAGATTTAGCTTTTATGAATCGCTATTGGTTTGATACGAATAATGGCAGTCGTTTCAGTGAAGCTTCCTTCGCCACATTACTTACTCACTACTCGCTTAGCTAGCTAGGGCTACTGACTAATGGGATCCAGGAATCGTAGCAAATCAATCTGTTGATGAGATCGATAAATCTTTGACTGGGCATTCGGCCCGGCTCGGTCGGTGGAAACAAGAGAATTGACCTACCAATCAGAATTTATAGGCGGATGTTAAGTACAAGAGACAGGAGAAAGGAATGGGGATTCAGCCAAAGAGAAAATACCATAGCATAGGGGACTAGTCTTACTCTTGGAATCGTGGACTGGCGCATTAGGCTCTCCCTCTACCTATAAAAAGAAAAGATCAGGTTCAACCCTTCTGTTCCGTTCCGAGAAATCTTCACTTCACTTTCTCTCTATGTGGTCTTGTGCTTTTACTTCTTATTAGCCCATAGTCATGCTTTCTTTCCTACCAGGGAAACCTATTTCCTAACCTACCTCCTTTCCTATTACCTATCCTACTAAGCCTTGACAAAGCAACCTACTTTCCTACCTGAGAAGGGAATTGCTTACTGACTGTTTGAACGATTCTAGTTACTAGTAACTAAGAAAGTAGCGAGTTGAAGCGAAAGAAGATAGATCAAAAGCAAGGGTATCGACTATAGGGATTCTACGGAGATGAGATGATTTAGCTTTATCTAGAAATGCAAAGCTCGTGCACTTCTTGGAAAAAAGGAAAGGAAAGCTTGGGAAAACCTAAGTTAATGATCAATAGCAACAGAAGGGAGGTGCGAATGAAACTGCCGCCTCAGGGAATTTCCTTATTGAGTAAGATTTCCCTTTTGCCCAGTACAAAAACAAGCTGAGGATGATGTGGTGCTTTTGACTTTATGGGGTGCGAGCTTTGCTTTGAAATTGGTGGGCAAAATAAATGATTATCCTTTCACTGTCCTTCTGGATTCTGGATGCAACTTGAGCTTCATTGATTCCTCAGTAGGTAGGGACAACGTTCGAGATCTCATCCGACCGTCTATTTATCACTGATTGGGAGATTGGATTGGAATCCGAGGAGAACTGATTGGATGTCATGGAACGAATGGGGCACTACGTTGGTTACCCACTGCTAGCCTAGCGGAGATTTCTCTATTTGTTGAAAGTGGAAAGGAGTCATATTTGAATCGGAAAGTTGGGCTCGTTCACTCACACCTTTCTTTGATTATCGATGACTTGGCTTCTTGCTCAAGTAAGCACCCGGCATACCAATTCATTATCCTTGGGGCTCGCTCCTTCCTATCTACGTTATTCTTTCTTTGTTACTCTCGTAATGACGTTCCGAAAGAAATCAAGGTTACCAGGTCACAGCTCTGATTCTTCTTCCCTTATAGAACCTTCCCGAAAGAAATCAGTAGCTGGGGTGGGTCCGCCCCTACAACTCATCAAATCTGCCTTCTTTTCTGTTCTGCGCTGTACATATTCTCAAGTTATGAGAAAGAATGGATTTTAATGAAATTTTTCATTAAAAAAATAAACGAATGAAGAATATTTTGACCTCTTATCTGATAAGCAATCAAAGCATTTGAACTGCTCAATGAACAATAAATAAAGAGCTAAGGTCAAAAAGTATATGTGTTACTAATAGTATAGTAAACCAATTTTATTTTTAGTTTTGAGTATAGTTATTTAAAGAATAGATAGAAAAAAGATTGCGTCCAATAGGATTTGAACCTACGACATGAGCAGGGCATTTACTGGATGCATGAGCTGGAGAACAAGAGGCTTCCAATAGCAATTGCTGGAGCTTAGTTAGATGCTTGAGAAAAGTGAACTCTTAGCTGTAAACCTACTTTGCTTTGACCTGTATTTGGGCAGTGTTTAACCGACATATACATGTATATAAGGACACTTGCACCGGACCTATGCCTATTTAGAATAAGAATAAAGTCCTCTTAAGAATAAAGTCCTCTATAGTTACTGGCATATTACTCCTAGAAGTGATAATTTGATACGTAGGAGATAGCCTTGCGGCGCAAAAAGGGCTTTGCTTTATGATATAGATTAGGAATTGGAATAAATAAGTAAGGCTAACTAAAAGAGAGAAGAGGGTCTACAGTCATTCTATCTCAACACTGAAGAATAAGACGTCTATCCTTACTCTTGCATTAAATAGAATAATCAGAAAGGGAGGGGAGTATAGAGAATCTAATATAAGGAAGCGCCCAGGCAAACCCATAATAAGGCTGATGAAAGCGAAGCAGAATTGAAAACACATAAGGTACACTCTTGATCCTTACAGCACATCTTGACTAAAAAGAAAGGAAGGATAAAGTAAAAGAAGGACTCGAAACAAGCAGATATAGAATATAAAGATGAAAGATTGAATGCATGATAGGTTTCTGTTTTGCTATTGGTATATTTAAAGAATAACAACCATGATACGGCCCGCCTGTCATGGATCCTGATGCTAAATTATGGGTTGATACAAAAGGATTCAAACAAGTGTGGCTAATTGTTTTTTATTCAAACAACAAAAGTATAGCTGATCTTTTCTCCTGCAATGTAACTCTCAAATATGCATGCTAGAAAGCTGATATGTTGCTGAGAGAGAGGTTAGTCAGATTGATTTCTTTTTCTTCCTTTTGCAATTGAGCTATTAAGGTGGGGATGTGTAGGCGGTTCCTCCATCGCTCGAAGGGCACTCGTATGTCCAACGTTCCATCCTCTTTCAAATAGAATAGCAATCCCAGAACCTACAAAAGATGAAGCACATTTGTTGTTCTAATTGATCCAATGCACAGTACTGGGGAAGAAAAGAATGAGTTCAGAAAGAAAAGGTAAGTCCTTGACCGTAATTCTTCCCATATAGAGAGATAAAGAAGATGCCTCTGTACATATTCTGGTACGTTATTTGAATCCTTTCGATGCAGGAACCATAGCTCAGACTGATGATCCCTCTCTCTCCTTAGGTCACCCAAGGTAGAAAAAATGCCCCAAAGCCGAGAGTTCGATCCAAGTACTAACCCTCTAGTTGTGATTTCTAAAGATTGAATTTCAACTTAGAGTAAAACATAATAGTTAACACTAAACCTAAGCAACTCTTACTTTTCCATCAGCAACTACTTCCAATGGCTAAGAGTAAGCTCGTCCGGACCACTCCTATGGCCCTCTCGGCTGGACCTACTCCCACCCTATCCGACTCCAATCCTTATCCAACTTCCACTCAATCATCTCCATAAGAGTAGACTTAATAGCTATTGTTAGCCTCACTTTTGGAAAACTCACAGGATTGCTAGCTTTTCATAGAACCTGTTATCAAAACTTTCAAACTTCTGCTTTCAATATGGATAAGAGACTTGCTGCCCTGCCCTAGGAAGAGCGGCTATAAAAAGCTTGCAAAAAACACTCTTGCTTGGTTGGAAGGTATGGTAAAGGTAAACTGTATCTATTTTTTTATATAAAAAAGGGAGTGCTAAAGGAGTCATTCAGAAGTGAGTGAAGGGGCAAAAAAGCTCATTTCTTTCATTCAGGAATGGACACTGGACCAGAATGAAATGTGGGAATATCGGGATTGGCAGATTTGTTATATTGAAATAAGCCTCAACTCAACACGACTAGTGAATTCAAATTATAGTCACTTGCGGATTTCTTAAAATTGTTGTAGTGTAGTATTGTGGTTTTTCAGTAAAGACCCCGACCTATAAATATTCACAGCCCGGCTCATACGGGCGGACAATATTCACCCAGAGCCCCGTTGCGACCGCAATGCTGTTCTTGAAGGACCTTACCTTAGAGCAAAAAAAGGGAATAGAAGTTAGGAAGACTACTGACGTAGGGCGGCGGGTGAGCTCAACCTCGAACCAAACAAGCAACGGATTGAGCAACTAGCGCGAAAGCCGTTGCGCTAACGCGCATCCTCTTGCTCCTTAACGACCGAGGGATGAAATCTTTCGACGACTAGGGAGGCGTCACCCGAGACCGATTCCTGTGGATCACTATAGAATCTTCTAGAAGCAAGCTAGGCTACCTTCTGGCTAGCTCTGCCATCTTAGAAAAATTCCTTCGCGCTTAGCTTAGTAAGCTAGCTTGGTAAGCTAAGCAAGCCTGGTTCTCCGGGCACTATGGTAGGACGTGGATCGATCATGACGAGAATGGACTTCTCCGTCATGTAATGGTTTAGAAGAGTCACGGTCCAGTTCCCCGCCGGGCTTTTTCCCTTCTCGACTAGACGAAGGAGATATTCATTCCATTCAGGCAGGTGAGGAAGGGCGGCGTCGGCTTGACCCTGTCTTCTCTCTTGGTCGGGTCGGAGGCTAAGTTTCTCATTCAGTGGTGAGGTGTTCATAGAAAGCAAGGCCTCGCCCAACGAGTGGCGGATTTGGTTTGGATGGGGTCTCGTCTCGCTTGGACGCTGGGGAGATCCATAGATCTGGATAGAGTCTTTCTCGCTCAGTAAAGAAGAGTACGCGCGCTACGGCTTACGCAGTGGATCTTCGGGCAACCAAATTGATCCAATTCCGATCAACAACTTGGATGGAGGTATGGCTGAGTGGCTTAAGGCATTGGTTTGCTAAATCGACATACAAGAAGATTGTATCATGGGTTCGAATCCCATTTCCTCCGGCACGGAAGTTGAACGGGCGGGCGAAATTACGTGAGAGAAAGAACCTCAGATTGATGGAGTCCGCCGTCGGACAGAATAGCACTACTTAGTGACTAGGAGCGGAGCGCCCCTTTCTTGTTCTTGGTGGCGTCTATAGCGAAGAAGACCTTCCCGAACGAGGGCCGTCCAGTCCCTGGCCGGCTCTCGGTTCTTGAGCAAGCTCCTCCACTGCGGGTAGGATGCTCATAGATGAAGAAAAGAGACTTTAGGCAAGTGGTTCTGGTAGCTCAGCTGGTTAGAGCAAAGGACTGAAAATCCTTTTTTGCTTGTTTCAGTGGGAAGAGCAAGGGGCATTGCCCTTGAAATCCTTCAGTGGTTCGAATCCACATCTGAGCGTCTTTTTTTTTCGGTATGCCGCTCCGCGAGCAAGGAGCGCCGCGAGGAGAGCGAGAGAACGAAGTGGGCTTTGGTGATGTCGGAATTTGCACCTATTTGTATCTATTTAGTGATCAGTCCGCTAGTTTCTTTGATTCCACTCGGTGTTCCTTTTCCATTTGCTTCCAATAGTTCGACCTATCCAGAAAAATTGTCGGCCTACGAATGTGGTTTCGATCCCTCCGGTGATGCCAGAAGTCGTTTCGATATACGATTTTATCCGGTTCCTATTTTATTTATTATCCCTGATCCGGAAGTCACCTTTTCTTTTCCTTGGGCAGTACCTCCTAACAAGATTGATCTGTTTGGATCTTGGTCCATGATGGCCTTTTTATTGATTTTGACGATTGGATCTCTCTATGAATGGAAAAGGGGTGCTTCGGATCGGGAGTAACTACTAGTGAAAGGGCTAAGGGGGGAAGGACATAGGAAAGAGGGATGCCTACAAAAAATCAATTGATTCGTCATGGTAGAGAAGAAAAACGGCGCACGGACCGTACTCGAGCTTCGGATCAATGTCCCCAGAAGCAAGGAGTATGCCTGCGTGTTTCGACGAGAACACCGAAAAAACCTAATTCAGCTCTACGTAAGATAGCAAAAGTACGGTTGAGCAATCGACATGATATATTTGCTCACATTCCAGGCGAAGGTCATAATTCGCAGGAACATTCTATAGTCTTAGTCAGAGGAGGTAGAGTGAAAGATTCGCCAGGTGTGAAATCCCATCGTATTCGAGGAGTCAAGGATTTGCTGGGAATTCCGGATCGTAGAAAGGGAAGATCTAAATATGGTGCAGAAAGACCAAAATCGAAATGAATGGAAGATGACTCTAATAAGAAATACATAGGCCATAGCCCCCTATTTACCAGTGAAATTCAATGATGGAGTTCAGGGATACCAAAACAAGCTTGAGAGATATCCGCAGGCTAAAATTGGAAGAAGAAAAAGAAATGAATCTTTCGGAACAAGAAAAAGAACTTTCAAATGCAATAGATACTCTTGACTTGGAGAATTCAAATCATCGTGCTTACGCTGCAGGGTTTATGATGGTTAGGCCTGGTATAAAACCAGAGAAGTCTGATATACAGTTGTTCTATACAGATGAATATGATCTGTTGGTCGATAATCCTGATGATTTCGAGGAAAAGAGTACGGTTATGCTAAAGAGTTTTATTAATGCCATAATTAAAGCGGGGAAAAAAGAAAGAAGAGTGACTGTGGCCTACTTTCACAATTTAGCAGGGTTCGATGGTATTCTTATACTAAAGAATTTAGCCTTAAATTTGCATAATGAAATAAGCTTTCAAACACTGTTTAGAAACGGTGTTCTCTATTCAATCGATGTAAAAACCATTCCAAAAGGTGGATTCAATAAAAAAGGTCGGACTATTGTAAAGTTCCTAGATTCATGTAAGCTATTACCTAGTAATTTGGAATCGCTAGGGAAAAGTTTTGCCCCTGAATTAGGCGGGAAGGGAGAAATGGACTACCTAAAAGTGAACATTAGTAATCTAACTATGAAAAAGAGAGATTATTTACAGTATCTCGAAAAGGATATTTTATTGACAGCCGCTATTCTACAAAAAGCGCAAGAAATCTATTTTCAATTATATAATGTGGATATAACTTCAGTTATAACTATATCATCAATGGCGTTAAGAATATTTCGGACCAAATATTATGATGATTCGAAGGAAGAGACACGGATCTATATCCCTGACGATAACCAAGACCGTTTTATTAGGGGTGGATACTACGGTGGTCATACAGATGTATATATACCATATGGTGAAAATCTGAAATTGTATGATGTAAATTCTCTATATCCATACATAATGCAGAATTGTTTAATGCCTGGTGGGAGAGGAGAATGGTTATCTGATCTTCGAAATGCTAAATTAGAGAATTTGTTTGGGTTTGTTAAAGCAATGGTAGTATGTCCAAAGGATATGAACAGGCCTTTTCTACCTTATAAAGAGAATACTGGACAACTCATATTCCCAACAGGATTGTTTTTAGGTGTTTACTGGTCAGAAGAGTTGAAATATGCGGAAAAGCTGGGTTACAAGGTGTATCCATTACAAGCATTACAGTATAAAATGATCAAAACACCTTTCAAAGAATTTATCAATGATTTGTATAATCAAAGACTTGAAGCTAAGAAAAATGGTGATGAAGCGTTGTCATTTGTATTGAAGACAACAATGAACAGTCTTTATGGCCGTTTCGGTATATCGCCTGAAAGCACTAAGACAGAAATAGCTGTAAGTAAAGAAGAATTTGAAGCAGGCATAGAGAAAGAAGGGTATTACGATTTTAGACCCCTAGGTAATGATACTTATGTAATGATGTATAAACAGAGCAGAAGAGCAGAAGATATTCTCGATGATATAAAAAAAGACCTCTCAAATAGTGCCGTTCATATATCTGCAGCTATTACAGCCTACGCCAGGATATATATGTATCCACATATCTCAAGGGAAGATTGCTATTACACTGACACAGACTCTATTGTTATTAAAGGCTCACTTAAAGAAGATATGATTTCACCTACCGAAATAGGTAAGTTCAAGATTGAATACGATAATATTGAATCTGCTATCTTTGACGCACCCAAGGAATATATGTTGGTGATTGGTTTACCTGATACTGATGAAAAGAAGAATGTAATCAAATTCAAAGGGGTTGGCCATGACGCGGCTGACCCCGAGTGGTTCAGGAAGCGGGCGGAGAACCCAGGTTATAAACAGACAGTGATCTACAGAAACTATTTCTGTAAGGATTTTAAAAATCTGGAAATAGGTTATCGTAAAAGTAAAGTTACTATGGGAGAGGAAAAAGAGAAGAAAAAGAGAGAACCGGTTTACGATGGAAAGAGAATTGTTGGAACTAAACCTAGGCATTTAAATGTTGATGATCTAAGAAGTCTTGATCATAGGGCTGTCAAAATATTGGTCCATTTATTGAGTAAGCATGATGATCTCAAGAAAATATTGGATGATAATGGTATCGCTTATGAGGAAACAAAGCCGTTTATTCGACCAGATGAGAAGGAGACCTACAAGTCTAGCATAGAGACTGTATCTGATAGCATAGAGACTGTATCTTCTAAGATAGAAATAGTATCTGATAGCAAAGACTCACTATATGATGATATCGATGATGATGAAAGTGGTATATGAGGAAGATGATTCAAAATGATAAGCACGTTAATGTATGGATGGGTAGCTAAGGAAAAGTATGTGCTAACAGAAGCACGGATCCAATACACATACCAGTTAGAAGAGGGAAGATAGTGAAGTGACAGAGATTCCGATGACACTAATAACTAATAGAAATGATTTCTCTTCCTTCTGCATCTCTTTTCACCTTCTTTTCTCTTTTGTTGCGTAATTGTTCTATTCTATAAATGTGAGTGAATCCATGCAGATTCAACAATGACAGTTTCCCTTAGCGATTTGACTAAAAGCCGAGTTAGCTAAGAATGCTGGAAAGAGAGATAAGAATGCAGATTCAACAATGACAGTTTCCCTTATTCTTGCCTCGACTCAATCATTTCCCAGATAATCAACACGGGTGCTTCATGGCGATGGAGTGAGTGATGCCCTGGCTACACTGACTGGACTATGCTGTGCGCTTTCGAGAAGATTCACACTACCGGCGAAAGGAAGCGGATAAGCTTATCACGAACGGCGCATCCTAGGACAGAGAAATATGTATCATCCCTTTTGGAGATGACTACACTACCGGGGAAAGAATCCATAAAATACTAGTGTGTTCAATTGGAAGATCATAAGTAGGACGGATAATATCCAAAGCCACCAGTCCATCCAATTCCCTAAACTTCAATCAAATCAAGAAGAAACTAAAGAAACCGCGGAAGAAAAGCAATGGTTGTTCGGGGATAGGTCCCGCAATGAAAGTATTAAGAAATCTAAAGTAGATTGGCAAGAAAGAGCAGTTGGTCGACGGGGGGGTCGCCGGTTGTTGGCCTCTCCCGGTCCTTTCGCGTGGTGCTTCGGTGCCGAAGTGTTCGGTGGTGGCGATAGAGATGCTGAGGATAGCAGTTCAGTTCCTTAGCTTAGATCCGACTAATTCCCGACTACTTCCTCAAAGAAAGCCTTCCTTCTACGGACTAGGCGGTTACGAGGATGGATTCCTTGACTCTTCCCTGTCTTACTTTCACGCACCTACTTAGGAATGTATTTGTTTCACCCTAGCTAGTTCAGAATTCTTGTACATTCTTCCTGTCGAGGACGGACGGAGAAATCTATAACTTCCCTGCTCTGGTTCTGGGTTTGATAGACCTGTTTATCCGCGGTAGTCGTCGTAAAGACCTGTCTTCAGCCTCGATGCTGTAGAGATTGCGTAGTTCGCCGGCTCCCCATCCTTAAGCAAACACACCTTCCTTTTAGCCAGGGTCATTGAAATTTCATCTTACTTGATCCTTCTAAATCAGCTTCAACTTGAATAGTCTAGATTTACGAGATTCTTCCTTCTATTCTAGCTAGGTGGCAGGCCAATACCAATACAACTAAGTTTAGGAGTGGATTTCATTTCGTACCTACGTAGGATTCCCTAACTCATCCTCTTATCCATCCTTTCCTGGACTTTCGTAAGGGGCAATAGCACAAGCAGAGCCTTTATAGAGCAGTTGGATTGCGCCTTAGTCACTAGCATACGTTTTCTTGCTTTGAGCTACTAGCGCGGATTGTTCTGGTTTAGCTTGACCTACCCCCGTTCTCTTTCATGCTTAACTTGAATGCTGAACTATCGATAAGATAAGGGCTGTATCGTTCGTGATCAAGTCATCGAGCGCATGTTTGGAATTCAATAGCGCTTTCTTTGGCAAGGCAGGATATGAAAGGAACGGAAGTACCGTTGTTTCCATAGAGGATTGAGCAGTGCCAGATACGGAAACAATAATGGCAGTCAATTCCTTCTGAAATCTATTTATACGGGGCCATTCGAAGCAATACCTTGTAGTTAGAGTCCTCTGGAAAAGCAGAATCTTAATAGTTTGAAAAGATAGAAAAAAGACAGAGTGATACCCTTAGAGCCAAAAGCAGATAAGTCAAGCGGCTAGAGCGAATCCTGGATAAGGCTCCTCTTGCCTGAGAGAAAGGGACTTCTTTCTACAGCCGAAGCCAAGCGCAGACGGCATATGAAAACCCGTCTTTAAAAACCAGGAAAGACACTCACTCAATCATAAGATTTCCAATGAAAGGAACGCTCGCCAGAATGAAATACTTCAATTAGGATGAGCTACTACATATCGTTCTGAAAGGGGCCTGTGAAACTGAAGCAGTTCCTGCAACCATCAACGAAGTCAAGACATTACCTATAGCAAGAAAGACTACCGATAAAGAAGAGCCGAAGCCCTACCTTGTTCCTGCCATCCCTTCCCATTCATCTCCACTATACCCCTCGTCTTCTAATTCCTTCCATTCCACCACGGAATTATCTATAATAATTCGCAAATCCAAATCCGCTAATTGTTCTCTAATAGCACCCGCTCCTGTCGCAATTTCCCGATTTCGAAAGGTTGCAAAGCCTGGGGTAGAAAAAAAGGGAGAAATGCTGTGGTTACAAGATGCAATTTCATCTTCGAATAAACCCCGTAATCGTAAGAAAGTAGGTTTTTTAGCGCTGGGCCTAGCAAAAGAGAAATCGCCGTATACTAGGCCCTCCAATTTCTTAAGGGGTTTATTTAAAAGATTCGCGATATAACTAGGAAGACCTTTCAAATACCACACATGAGTCACTGGACATGCCAGTTTGATGTATCCCATTTGATATCTTCGTATCCGAGAATCAACAAATTAGACCCCGCATTTTTGGCAAACAGACGAGAGTGAATTACTCTTACTCGGAATGGGGATAAATCCCTGACTGGAAAATACCCCGCTCAGAGTAGGTGAACGAAGCGATATCCGGGTGGATATAGCGAGAGAGCCGACCAAAAGCTAGGCTATGTGAGACAGCCCAAGAACCTCTTTTCTTTACTGCCCTCTCATCAAAGATGGACCTGATAAGGGCTTCATCCCATTGGCTTGTCTTGTCCTCCTGTTGCTTGCATCGCTCGTGCTCCCTATCGAGGGATCACTCGCTCTTCACCCTATCCCTTTAGTGTAAAAACGATTTTAGGGGATAAAGAGCCCTCAATAACACGCTTGTCCAGGAGGGTATAACAGCTGATAGAGCCTCGGATATGGCTCCTTAACTGGTAGTACGCGCTAAAGACACCAGATCATTTTGATAGAAATGAGGTAGACTGGAAGCTGAAGCCAATAGACCAATGGAACTAATCAATCACTTGCTTTCCCGAACTGGACAGCAGGATTTTATCAGCACTGGACTTGAATCGCGTCGATGACTCTAATCTTTAGAGACAGAAGCAGATGGGAGAAGGTTGGATATGGATCATGATCAAGTCTACCTCGTAAGCCACTTAAAGATCTTTGAGCAGCTCGAGAGAGAAATCCGTCTTCATTGGTAAAAAATCACCTTCGCCCCCCTTTTTTGTTATGGGATGGTGGTTCCTGTCTATCAACTAAGGTGAGAAATTGATTATATAAGAATCTAGTAGATCACGCACCTATTGTATTTAGTGTGATCTTGTGGGAGAGTAAGGCAACGAGTGAGCTACGATTGAGACTCCTTACGGATGTTAGGTTTTTCGAATCACCGATTCCATCGATCGAGAAAGTAAGCAGCAGGCACGAGTAGACCGACTGATAGCAACGGCGAATCAACGCCCGACCCGGCTCTTTTGTCCTTTTGTTCGCAGAAGGGAGATCCTGTGCGCTAGCTATATCAGTTATGGATGGAGCCCTCACTCAACCGACCTGCTACCTGGAAATCCCCAATGCACCAATGTACCAAAGGCACTGTACTTTGAATAGGGAACACTACCCTTTCAAAGCTTCTGTTTCATAGTCTACCGAGTAGCAGTTCCAGCATTATCCGAATCAGCATTGCGCCAGAATCCATTCAACCAAGAAAGGCGTAAGCGCTAGCTGATCTGAAACGAAATCAAATAGTTCTTTCCATTTTCCCAGCCGGAAAGCCCTGGGACGGCATATGTGACATCAAGTTGACGCATCCATCCTCTGGACCAAAAAAGAGGAGTTTGCCGAACAATAGTTCACTGCCAGATATCTTTTCTAATCAATCAGCAAGGAATTGATAGAGAGAGAGAGCCCTGCGAAAGGAGTAGCTTTCAGCATCCTCCCTTGACAGTGACTTTCGGAGACTTGTCTATAAGTAAGTCCATTTCTTCTTGTGGGACATCGAGAGACTTTCCTCTCTCTCCGATTGCAACTAATATCATCCTATCTTTCCTCTCAATTAGACCAATCAGAAAGATTCCCTATCTTATGTCATTGGCTGGAGAAGATTGATAGATAGGCTATCAGTGCACTCTTCTGGGTGGGACCAGAACTTCCTACTCGTTCTCGCACCCCAGCGCTATGCTCCAGGCGCATCTTGGCACTCAATTGGAATGAGTCCGAAGAACACTTGCCCCCCTCACCGGCTTTGTCAGATCTGTCTTTCGGCTGGACAGCTTCCGCTGCTACTTTGATATTGACTCCGACGCTTGTTCCTAGATATAAAAAGAAGTACTTTAGTCTACGAGTATTAGGTGGCACTGCTGCTTTCTTTGCTAGCTCACCCGAAACTCTGTCTTCAGGAGGAAGAGACCAGCGTCCATATGGACGACGACGACTGGAACACCCTCTCGCCCATCCAAGAGATCCCATCTCCTCACTTACCAGAGGATGATGAAGGGAGGCAAGATGGGCATGGGCCAACTCCACCCACGGCTTCTTCCAGCCACCTTCCGGTAGAGGTAAGAGAAGGATCGCGAAGAAGGTGCAGATCAGGCAGAGGAAAGACACATACGCCCCCGCCTTAATGAAACAAAACAACAGGAGTACAGTTATGGTGAGAAAGAGTTATCAAATATTGATAAAATAAAAAGAAAAGAAAGAAGAGAACGAAAGGAGAACAGAACTTTGTATTTGGTAACTCTCCTGTAGTTATGTTTAACCTTGAATGCAATTTATAAATTCGACAGCAATAGTCCCTCGGACTCGAAAAGTAATAACGAAAATGGCTAATCCAATAGCAGATTCCGCAGCTGCCACTGTTGGAACTAATGAAGCAAATGATTGACCCATCATATCATCCAAAGAAACGGAAAATACCAAAAAGTTCAAATTGACAGCTAATAACATTGATTCAATTGGCATTGACATAATAAGAATATTTCGTCTATTAAGGAGGATTCCCCGAATACCTAAAATAGAGATGATCATAGAAAAAGTGAAATATTTTATAGGATCCGTTTCGGAAACATGGAATGTCAGAGAAATTCAAATTATGTGAGGCTTAGAAAGAAGTCCAGGGATAGAGGAGGAAAGGAACCTACTTATTAGGCCCCAAGTATATGGATTTACCATATTTGGGTTTGTCATATTCCTCCCCGTCTACTCCCTCTGAAGACTCTCAGCCCCATGTACTCCTTATGGAGATTGTCCTCAGTGCCTTTAGTAGCTCTGAGGTTCATAAAATCATTATATAGACCCCGGAAATAGGGGGAGCTTGCACCTTTATCCCTAAAACTGCGTAGGATTTCGGGCATGTGCTCAGCCCCGTGTCGTTCGACTAAGTCATCGATTAAGTGGACGGCTTGTAATTCGCCCACATGCCGAGCACCCAATTCACGGTGCATACCCCTTATTATGGGCTTTAATTTGTCTTCTATACGGAACAACTCTTCCATCGCCCTTAGGTCAGAAGGCGAAACGGGCCGAGAAGGGGCACTGTTGTCGCCGAACTCCGGCTGGCCCCCCGGAAGCGGAGCACTCGATGGCTCTCCCCGATCTGCCGAAGGGCCAGGGTTGCCCGCAGCGGATCCGGAAGGACCCGCTTCACTAGGTGAACCCCTAACAGGGGGGTGATCCATAGCTTGTACAACTGAAGGGCCCGATGCTAATACTGCCATGAAAATAGCGGAAAGACATGAAAAAATGGAGATTATACTTGATGGAGGGGAGGAAAAATCCTCCTTCTTCTTTAAAAGAATCAAACAAATAAGGCAAAAAATAAGAATAAGAAACAGTAGATCCGGGGACAAATAATCTTGCGAAAATAACAACTTTCCAATGAATCGGGAACACGCACGCTCGAAGCGTATCATGAGAAACATGAAATTCCATTCAATGAGTAATTCAAAGGAGAAATGCATTTTCGGCATGCGGTCGGTAGGGTGTACTTCCCCCTTCCTCGCTTCCGTCCGCTATCCGTTGTGTCATGGCACAGTGGGACATCTGTCCTTAGAGAGATTCCCCAAGGAAAGCCTGATTTTCTTTTCTTTTGAGAACATGAACATGAGCGGTAACTGAACACCCACACAATCTCGATTTTAAAGAGAGAGACTGTCATCGCCATCTCTTTGGACATGCATGTGTTAAGCAAATGGACTGAACTGAATGAAGAGTGATTTGACTAAGCATTTTCGATCTTAGGCGAACGATGGGTTACCGGGTCTACGACCTCGCAAGGCACTACTGTAGAGCTCTTTGGGCCTGACGCTTTGCTTTCTCACTTTCCCAGAACTGCTACTTTCCTGCTTTTAGTACATTGCTTTTCGTATCATCTATGAGAATTCTCGTTTCCTCCTCAATATAGTCGTTATGGCAATTCTAACCATGTAGATTTTATTACCAAATTGTAGTTTTTTCTTTGTCTACTGTCCAAGACTGTGCAAGATACCTCAAGTACTGTCCAACTAATACTTTCCAATTCTGCCTTTCCATCGCGCTAGAATGCTTTTTTGAACTGCAAAAAGGGAATCATCTCGGATCCACAACTGTCGTTTTTTTCTTAAAAAACCAAGGTCGTTCAGAGCCCGCCCGTTCAGTCTGTCTGACGCAAGGGAAGGAAGGAAGTAAAAGCTCTGTTGCATCCCAGCTTCTCCTCAAAACACAAAGTCTTGATTCGATCCACCAACTGCTCCTGGTTTAATGGAATGATCGGCTTAGGCGAGGATGCTTTTTCTTGGTGGTAACTAGTACGTATGGGGCCACTTCCTGAGTTTAAGGGGCATTTGCGGGTCCAGCGGCGGGGAAGAAGACGACTTTTAAGGTCTCTCGCCTTTGCGTGAGGACAGCCCTTTTTACTGCTCCTACGGTGGTGATGGCATGCGTTCTATACCTATATAACGCTATCCTACTACCTACACCGACACCTAAGAAAAGCTCAATAAGGGCACACCATCGAGAACTCAAATCTAGACTCCACCGAGACAAAGACCGTTCAGTCAGACTCCAGTGACCACAAGATTGGCAAGCGATAGACTTTTCTAGGAATCCACCTTGTTTTTTTATAAAAAATTGCACCGACATGGATACCAGCTCCTTGAACCCTTAAATGGACTACACATACACTTCCGCGTTTGTCCCATCGACGAGTTTCAAATACGAGTTTTCTGAGGAGCAACATGATACTTGATTTTCCGTTGGTTTTTCTATTTTCTAACTAAAGTATTAATTAATATGCAGGATAATATTAGACAAATGGTTGGTTTTGTTCAATACTTAGGTAGGGCTGACTACGCCACCTCAGCAGCTGGGACTGGAATTGCTTACAATGCATCTCATCTGGCCACTGACTGAATTCGAAGTAGGGCCAGTGTATAAAGACCGGCTTATCTCTCTTAAGACTTAGTCCACTTTCTACTAGAATCAGATTTTCTAGTTTGCAAGCAGGTGTGCCAGCTGTAACAAAAACTTACGGCTTAGGTGGATTTCTTTAGTCAGTCTATAACTCAGGCTTTTCTTTATAGGACTCCCACACAAGTAAGTAGCTAGCTAGCTGGTATTGCCAAAGCCAAAAACACTGCTGCATTCGAAAAGGCGAACCGCGCGGACCCGACTTCTTCCTTTTATGCTGAAACTAGCCGCCGGGGGAAAAGAGCCCGGAAGGGTAAAAAAAACAACTAGAAGCCATTGGGCTATTACTGCTACAGCGAGATATTGCCTGAAAGAGTTATCCCAAAAGAAGGTTCTTCTGAAACGAGTGCTCAAGCCAACAAGCAAACGTATACTTTATTTTCTTCTTTTCTTGCAGCATTCCTAAACTCAAAGCTCTATATTCTATTCTTACGCTTCCAATATTCTCTTCCAAAAGCAATAGGTTGTCGACAGAAGTCAATGAAGCAACGTTTGAAAGAAACAACACTTCTTTCTCAATTTCCACTTTAGATAGGAGAGTCTGGTCCTTATATGAAACTGGTATGCCAAGTGGAATTCTGAGTACGGTTGTATAGGACTGCTTTCAAGATAGCGAGCAAGACCTACTCTCTTGGAATGGGGCTAGTCAAAAGAAGACACCTTGATAAGGATTTGCTAACCTCTGACTCCCTTTCACTTCATATTGGAATATATGAAACTCTCAAAGATGTGCTTTCACTTTGATGACAAGATTCTCATCACGTACTTACTCTTACATAGCTCAATCAATCTGCTAGAAAGCTCTGCTCAGAATGAATTTATGGGGTATTAGCCACAGCAAGTAGAAAATAAGTTTCTTTGGAAAGCAAGAACGAAGTAGGCGAGGAAAGGCATACATAGGTCAGAAAAGTATGCATGGTCGTCACGGGTAAGGATTCTCATTCCAGCATTCTTGGGTCTAGTTTGGACTTGGGCTTAGATGTAGTGGGTTCTTGGGCCACAGCTTTACCTATCAAAACCTTCGAAGGAGCATTAGTCTTTGACACATCAATCAACCCGGCGTAGGAGCATGGGATTTGGACACATCAGCACCAAACCAGTTGTTGAAGTGGAGTATGAGCTTCTATCCAATCGAAAGAAGAAGCAAAGGCTTTTCGGTAAAGTATCCGTTTTTTAGTGGTCCTTGCATTCACTCCTCCAAGGAGGTGGTAATTCATCCATAGTACGCCTATCTATGGAAAAGTTCTTTTGTTGCTTCAGCGCCTCTAGCAGTCGAATTTACTTGCGGGCAGAAAGAATCTTTTACTCGCATATTACTTAGTCTAGTCTACTCGATGTAGCAAGGGTATCATTCAATCTCCTCTGGTTAGTGTCTTTCCAGCATTTATAGCTTTGTTAGCGGGTGGTTAGTTAGTGTTTGATTGAGGCCTAAGCTCGTGTAGCAATGCGGGCTCGCTCATTCAATTAATTATCAAGTTGGGTTTGCTTTTCAACAAATAGCTTCAGACTTTAGCTTCTTACTTATTGTGTGTAGTCCCGTTCTTTGCTTATTTATGGTTATTTGTGTAGTCGAGTAGTACGTATCTTACTTTGTTTTTTGTTTGGTGGTGTAGCAAATATAGACTTAAGAGAGTATATATAGAAAGTCTGTCTATCTAGGAGGCATAGTTAGATCGTTTTTCCAATGCATGGTAAGTCCAATGGGCTATTATTTTCTTCTTAAAGAAAGGCAATTACCTAAGTAGAAATAGCACAATCCACTCTATAAGGGCAATGCGCATTAAATTACGTCGGCTGTCAAGGCTTTTTCCGCTTTTTCACTAAATAGTCCTCCCTTGCTATTATTTCCACTCTATATAGCAGTTTGTCTGTAGTATCCCTACGTAGGCTTCTATCTATGATAGCTGTCCTTGCTTTAGTTGGCAAGCAGGCGGGAAAGCTAACTGGTGAACTTGCTGAACATGCTCAAACTGATCATCATCAAGTTGAACGAGCGGAGTACTTTACACAAGTAGTGGTTTACCAGGAACTCGTATAAGAGCTAGTCATATAAACTAGTAGTAGACGGTTGCTTCGAGGTCTCACAGGTCCTGCTTAAGCGAAAATGTAGTTGTGGAAGTAGTCTTGCCCACTTTGCCTTACGCTCATAGAGATCTATAAGTATCCCTCTTGTCTAAGTAGGTAAGTACGCTCTGCCCAGTACTTTGGCATTAAAGCCTGAGTCCTTTGACCTTCTTTCTTGAATGTTCTGGAAGAAGGGAATCCCAAAGTTAGAATTGAATGCCATGCCCTAAAGAAAGAAAGTGAATTCCAATCTACGTGAATCACGAAAGAAGCAAAGCCGTAACTCGCTTCCGCCGGCAAGTAGGCATGAAAAGTAAACAATGGTGACCCCTCTTGCATCTCCTCCTTCAAAACCCTATCCTCGATCAATGGTATTGGAATTTGAGCCCAGACAAAGCTTTTCTCCTCAGGAATTTCATTAATGAATTTTATTATCTTGATAGACCGATGAGCTATAATGTCTCTGGGTAGGGGGGCCCGCCTGGATCTATGATCGTCAATATTGGGGTGCTATCATAAGGTGGTTAGATCTCAACCAAGTAAAGGGCGCCCCTGAGGACGTAGACTTAAACTAGGGGGCTGAGATTGTCTGCTGAGAAGCTCTGGAATGATAGAGAAGGCAAAGGATGCTAGTACTGGACGAGTAGTAAGAAAAAAGAGTTCCTGCTGTCCAACTACCCGATTCGTTAAAGTAGCACTGGTAAATGCGTAGATAGCCGGGTTTGCGTAGATAGCTGTCCAACTAGTCTATTCGAGAAAGTCAATAGCAACGGAGACATACTACTAGCACAGGTCGCGGGAAGGAAACCCGGGGGAGGAGGATGAGATAGCTTGGTGGGTTTGTTTGTAACAACTAGCAATACTCGTTCGGTTTCAAAAGTAGAGCTATAAGACCGGGTAAGCAATAGGAAAGAAATGTAGTTGTAGTATAGTACTGTACAACTAGCACAGGAAAACTATTCGAATCGCTTGTAACAGCAAGCCCGGAGCTAGCCTAAAAGAATTCCATATCTGAGCGTTCTAGTCATTCCTGCGAAACTAGAAGCTACTACTCGTTCCAAGGGTGGAGGAGAAGTATCCGTCTTGTTCTTACGCCGACGATGTCTGGTTTATATTTCATAATAGAAGAGGATAGTTTATATCATGGAGAAATGTGCCTATCTCTCGATCAAATAGTAATCGGATTGTAAGAAAGAAGTTATGGTAGTTTTTACTTAGGGGCCTACTGCCTATTAAGAACCTGGAGTGAACCTTATTTATTTTTCAGAGGGGGGGAGAAATGACTCTTGTGAATTGTAGAAGCAATAGCATGTACAAAGCTAGGTTGATCTACAAAGATAAAGAAGAAATAGACCTACCTTTCCAACTATCTTTTGAAAACACTAAGCAGGGATCAAAGCACTATTAATAGGTCCTCCTGAAGTAATCCTTAACAGTTGTGAAATAATGGCTTTTCTAACCAACAGGTCTATTGTTTCAGCCAGTAATCCAACCAACAACTGAAGTTTTTCCCAAGTCTAAAGATAGAGATGAACCCTCTGCTGTTCAAGATTGGCTTAGTGTTAAATCATCCACTGCTCTCTTTCCTCTTGTTTTTGGTGAATTATCAGTGTGCAGATGAATTCAATCCACTGCTATTGAAGAAGCTTTTGGAGGCATATCCTCTCTTGTCTTGTCGGACTAAGAGCTCTTGTCTCTTTCTTTTCCCACGGTAACTAGAGATTGAATAATAGAAGCCAGATTCAATATCATAAGAAAATAGAGATTGTAGCGTAGAGTCAGGCTATCCCATGTTAGCAATAACAGCTTTGGGATCTTTCCTGTTAATGATGAATAGCTTGCCTCAACAGATAATCAGAATTCTTTCTATTCGCGGTATAACAACCGGAAAACGAATCGATCTAGATGCCCCACTCTTGCCATCTTTGAAGGAATTGAATCATCAACTGACTTACTTGAGGAATAAATCAATCTAGCTACTCTCTTCTCTGTCTCCTTCAAGCTTCAGAAAAAGAAAGCTAAGGCAATTGGTGTAGAATAAACCAAACCACACCGAACCAGTCAGGAGTTTTCAGAGATTATGCCCAGCCTCACATGACACCACTTCATTGTATACAACACGATGAACCGATCAAGAAAGACGAAGCAGACATACACAAGTTCAAGAGCGAGGTTAGACAAGCATGTATCAGAACAGCAACGTGATCACAGCTGCTGCTACGAGGACTAACGTCACAAGGGAAATCCGGCTGGAACTGAAGGCCTCTGATCCGACCGATCACGCGGCACGGACGTCGAAAGCTCCTCCATAGTCGACGGGGGCACAGGTCCTGGGACGGCATCTGCTGGACGGCCGTACGCTGGCTTACTCGATCCTGTGTGCTTGCATTGATTCAGACGTGAGATTAAGCACGCAGAATAATGCTAGGCGCGAGGTAAATCTCGTCTTTGAGGAATCGGCAGGTCAAATCGGATAAAAGGCAGGCAGCGGCAGAGATGCATAGTAGAAAGGAACAACAACGAACAGCGATGCAGAGTTAGACGTACGCGCACTTAGGGTCGATGCTGTTTGGAACTGATTGGACGGGAGAAAGATGAATGCAATGGTGCAAAAGAATTGCACTGCACGGGCTGCCGGCCGTACGCTAGCCGACAGCACTGCAGGCATCAGGTCATAGAACCATAGCTAGGCAGAAGAAGAATTCCATTCAAGCGAAGAACAGAGTGAATCCGCGAACCGATGATCATTTTTCCACTGACTGCTATAAGATATAACTGAATATTTGGGTCTTTAAATGGCTTTTTCTTCTTCTTCCGTGATTCGGTATCAGAGCAACGAACTTCTAGGACTGATCTAGGTTGGAACTGGGGTTGCCTAGCGATATCACTTAGCTCAATCTAAAGATATCTGAGCTTGTACCGCATGGTTGGAGGCAAGAAAAGCAGAAGCACCAATGACCTAGCCACCGATCAGTATATTAGAAGGTTTTATAAGCAGCTCTTTCTTAGCTTATTGCACCGTATCCAACGTACGCTCATATAGGCTCAACTAGTAATACCAATGTAGGAACTCCGATTGGTTTCTCACAGGTCGGATCCAATAATAAATAGACTTTATGGTAAGGAGAACGAAGCTAGCAAAGCCAGGCAGAGAGAGTTCTTCTTGATAGGAATATCGGGATAAGGGCTTATTGATAGGAATAGAGAAGCATAGGAGGAAAACAGGGCGGATGACTCTATGACTTGTAAAAAATAGGGCTTGGCTTGTAAGGAGTCTAATAAAACTAGAATCGTTACAAAGTAGATATGTTTTTTCTCGCCCATTTTTCTGCCGTCTCATATGTATGAGTAGCAGTATTGGCATTGAAAGAACGTGGGTACAGGAAATAGGGCGGTGGGGGCTAGGCTAGGTCATGTGTCTATTGGGAAAGGTAAGAGTTTATGGAGGTCTCACTCTTCTATGATATGGGTCTTTTGTACTACTCCTCTCTTCTTGTCGTACTCGTCTTTGCAGTGAAATAAATGGTTTTGGGTATGGAGAACTATGAGATAGATCACTTTCTTACAACTTGATTTATTCAAAGCAAACTAGATACCATATCTACAGGTCCGTTGGAGAACTCTAAGTAGTAGTTGAAGCAAGGCATTAGGAAGATAGGTCCCACGTAGGGAGGGGAGTTTCTAATTGGACGTGCATTCATTCCCTGGGGAGGGCGCTTTAAGTGCCGGATTTGTACACATAGTAAAGACATGAGGGTATTCAATTTTGGAATATAACATGAACTCTCTCCTCTAGCTGGAGAAAGAAGGCTGGTTCTCGGTAGTCGAGGAGAGGTGGAATCTTTCTTAGAACGGAATGTTAAGACACGACCTAACATGTTTCCAGGCAGGTAACGTATAGAAGACTGAAAGTTGAAGTTCCGGTGGGTCTCGTCAATCGATTACCTTCCTTATTGCGCCTGCCCCTAATTGGAGCTCTTCTTATCTATTTCTATACCGAGAATAGCTTTATTGACGGGCTGAACGAACCCCTCACTTGGCTAACTCAACAATCATATGTCTGAGAGTCTGGTCTAACTAAGCGGATTGGAGGCGGGCATTTTCATTTCAACGTAGCAGTAGGGAAAGTGATTTCGGGGGGTTAGTACACATGGGCAGTTGGGACAGTTACAGGTAGTTAAGTTCGGTCTTATTCTTATGGGCAAGTGGTCCTAGAATCTCTCTTTCCTTCTCTAAAGTATAGCTTTACGAAACTAGAATATGAGTAAATATAGAAATAGAATAATAAATAAGAATATCATATAGCCGTGTATTAGTAAGGATAGGTTTTGGTGAGTAGTAGTTCTTGGCATTAGTAAGCTAGCTTCACTAGACTATCTATGACAGGAAATTCGGTAAATGCACAATACAAGCAAGCAGGGGGAGCGGATTCCCAGAGAGAATTCCCGTGTTACTCTGATATTAGAAATAGAGGAAACTAGCACTTTAGAAAGAATGCAGAAAAATGATGGAACTAGAACGAAGCTCTACAAAGTTCACAACTCACCATTGCAACCGTAGGAATCTCTCCGAGGGTAGTAGGTCGGGGGAGCACCTTCCCTTTGCCTTATGGGACCCTCGATCATACTCTTTTCTGATAGCCGGAAAGGAATGACCTAACTTACCACTGAGTAGGCGCCCTTTTTCTTTTCCTTCTAAACTAGCTGCTCTCGCTCTACCAGTTCGTACTGAACTTTCACTTTAATTTATTGAATTTATAGGCGGGCGAGCCCTCGATTTGCATTATCCGTTGGATAAAAATAAATATCATAATCAAGTAGATAATGCGATGACTGCCTATCTCTTTCGAGAAGGAGTCCTTTTTCCGATACTTACTATTGGGGTAGGCTAAGGTTACATAGATTGTCTCCTATCTCTCCCCTGTCCTCTCGAGCTAATGACTAAACCGACCCACGACGAGAGGATCAACCACTGCCATAGAAAGAGCAGCGACTAACTAAAACCAAGGAATCCATCATCTGGCATATTGGCAATGGGCGAACTGTCCGAGTGTGGCGTGATCCGTGGATTCCCAGAGCCAGCACTCTAACCAACTGAGCTATTTCCCCAACTTTCAATTGCTAAAAACAGCTTCATTTCGGTATATTTATATATAGCTTTCGCCCTTTAGTTCAAACAAACTTCATCTCCTGCGTCGGCTGTTTCACCTCAAAATGGCCTAAAGTACCTCGCCGAGCACATAAGCGAGTTCAACCACATCGTGAACCAATTGAAGTCGGTCGAGTACCCATTGGGCGATGAGTAGAAGGCACACTGCTTTTTTTTTTCCCTCTATGCCGGATAGTTGGTCCACAACCTTACTTATATGTTTATGTGGCAACGCCAAATTCTCTACTATGTCCGTGACCGCATCGTAAACGAAGAGATTCGTAGGAAGGAGCGAGGCAAGACCAAAAGCTTTTTTCCACGTTTCGTTTTCTATGTGATATAATACCTAACTCTGCAATTTCTTTCTACTGCATCTTAGGCAAGCAATGTTCAGTTACAGGTGCTCCGTCTCACCAAAAGCAAGGAAAGTAGGAGTTACTTGAGGCATAAAAGCAAGAATGCCAGGATTTCCCATGAATTGCAGAGAAGTGGACTGGGTCTGATCGTATGAAAGAAATTCCTCCTCGATCAACATCGTAGGGGACATCGTTGGTTAAGTGGCGGGGGGAAAAGCTAGTTATTTCTAAAAGCAAAGGATCCATAAAATGAACCAATCGAGCAACTACGGCAATGCTCGATGCTATTTCGGGGCCTATGAGTAAGCGAAATGAAAGGACAGGTCAAGTACAGGAATAGGTAAGGTTTTCTGTCGCATTTCTTTCTATAGCATTGCTATATTGCTTTATGCACTTGTCGGCCTACTCAGCGAATGTATGGATTCGGCCGGGAATAAGTACCTACCCCTTACGGGAATCGAACCCGTGTCTTCGACATGAAAAGACGATGTCCTAACCACTGGACGAAAGGGACCAAAAAGCAATTCTTCATATACCTAAGAAAAGAGAATAGAAGTGGTTCCTTTTCTTTCTATACGAAATTCGACGATTTCGTTTGTGTTCATGTTGGCGATTTCAGATGTGAATGAGGCCGGTCGTCTCCCCTTCCTACGGGTTCCCAGTGACACATCAACCACGCCCCTTCCTTTTCTCCAATCATAAATAACCTGATCTCTTTCTTTGTCTTTCATCCCCCCGTCCCCTTCTTTCTAATTCAAAAAAGAAAGGGGGGGCGGTAAGGCGCCTATGGTTTGACAGGCAGGCTCGCAACTTACAAAGGGCACTCGCTGCTCGCAGGCCTGCTCTTTCTATTATGATTTCTATGTCTATGAAAGCTCCTTTGACTCCAGCCCCATAAGCTATTCTTTCACCAGCACCTGCACCTACGAGACGACTATTGCTATTATTTTTCATTGCCATTCTTCTTCCTACTTCGAGGGGATCTGTAAAGAGAAGAAATGGACAAAAAAATGAGCTAAAGCCAAGCGAACAATTAAACAACTCGAGTGAAAAAGCCAGGAAAGAAAAGCTCTAACTTGAGTAAAAAAGCCAATAACCAAGATAAAAAAAGCTCGGCGAGCGAGTAGGTTAGGTAAAAGACACTAAGCTAAGATTAAAGGTAAGTAACTAGTATCGATCCACGGGAGCAAGGAACAAGAAAGGTCTTGAGCTGCCAAGAAGAATGTACCTGGGTCGGGAGCAGGGGTTGGTGGAACAACTGGACAAGCCTAAGTATCTAGCTTTGCTCACCTTGTTGAAACTAGCCCCGTTGCAATAGAGAAATCCTTTCCCGTTGAGAATGAACAGCTTTACCAAGGCATTCCACTGTCTTTGCTGGAACTGCTGTCCTCACTGAACTAACTGCCCGTTTCACTTGTCCCGTAGCTGGCTTGGAATAAGAAAAGTCTTTTCTTCCTTCCCCGTGAGCTAGAAGGAAGAGAGAGATCGGAAGAGCCTTTGTTCACTCGGCTGGCTGGTCTATTTATTGCTATTTTGTCTTAATAGAGAAGAAGCTTTTTCCTGCGAAGATCAAGTTGAACGGTGAGTTCTAAAGGTTTTCCTGATGTACCAGTGTCTGTGTCGCTTTCCAAGTAGTCCTTTCTTATTTAATCAAAGAAAGGGCTTCAAAATCCAGAACTGCTAACAAACCAAGGATATAAGAATATTCATTAGGTTAATCACTTTTCTGTGTTCATTAGTGAACTTCCCCAGATAACAAATGTCTAGAATCTCCAGATAAGGAAGTACTCTTCTCAAAACACAACTGCTAACTACAGATAATTCTTCATTTGCTCCTTGGTTTAGACTTTAGAACAGCACTAGATCTTAAGTAATTGTGGGAGCTCCTAAAGCACCAGACCATTTTATGAACCAATTGCAAGTAAAAGTAGTCTTTGCAGCAAGTTAAACAATAGTATCACAAGTTCACAACTATGAATGCTCACACTCAGGATAGACGCCCAGCTTTATTAAGAAAGCCAAAGTTCATACAATACAATAAAAAAGGAAATAAGGAAAGCAGGGGACACCTGCGTTACAATGAGGTAATCTGACTTATAACGACTCCTGAACAACTCAAACACTAGAAAGCACTAGTATCACCAAACCAACAACTGAGCTTTCGACAGACGGACTTAGTCTTTCTTCAGGTCCCGCTAACCTAGTGATGTAGAAGATTAGCGCCGGATGGCACAAGGCGCTTTGCTGTAAAACGCAGCCTCTCCACAGAGTTTTGCTGCATGCTGGGCCCTGATGGTGGAACTGTCATTTTGGGGAAGAAGAAAGCCGCCCCCTTTTGCGGCAGAGTGGGCAGCATCGCTTTCCCTCGCGTAGCTTCGATGCCATGAAAAAGCAGAAAAAAGACAAGAAAAAGAAAAAACAGTATCTTTTGGATTCCTGCCATTAATTACAGGAAAACGAATTGTGGAGCTGTAGGCTTCAAAGTAAGGGGAGGACCGAGATTATATACCCAGCAGCAGCGCGGGATCGAAGGGCTTGGTTGGAAGGTAAGTTGGTGGTAGGTTAGGGGTCTTTCCCGCGTGATAGGCTTGGCGCTTCCCGCCTGATAGATAACCACCACCACAGGCCCTTTTACATGCAAGACTGCCATGCGGCACGAATTTAACGGTAGGTACAATCCTGATAAGTTTGCAGCAGTTGAGTCATGCCTTTGTAAACAAACCTTTCCCACCTTTAACAAACCGATCCAAAACCAAGAAAGAAAGAAAAGAAGGAATTTTAGCACAAGGTTCGCCAGACTTGCTTCTCGCTGCGCTCGATCAAAGAAAGAGAAATCGAACAAGAGCTGCGCTCGACCAAGAAGTCATGGGGCTAGCTCGAACGATATAAAGATGGAATCAGCAGTGTCAGAAGTCAACCAAAACAGAGTAGCATGGCCGGGCAGTAAGCTTTCGAAGCCTCAACAACAGAATAGCAATAGAATATTTTCTGACGCAGATGGTATTTTCATTTTTTCAAGTGCTATTGCCTGGATGGTGTTCTCGGTATCGTTTTCTTCAAGAAGGGAAGGAATCGGGGGGATAGAGTTCCGGGCAAGACTGTTTGGCTCTATGTTCAGGAAAGGAATGCCCTCAGGGAAGAAAGAGGAAAGTAGCATAGCAGAGAAAAGAATCTCTGTTCTCAGTCTAAGTAAGCCCGTCCTAGCAATAGTGGCTGAAGCTGGTCTCGATCTCGAACTCAAACTGATGCCTAGCTGCCTCCATCTCCGCTTCCTTCTACTACCAGCGTGCGCTCATCCCTTGCTTGTTCTTTCAGGACTGAGTATGATGAAATATTTTGAGATCTGACTTACTTTAGTCCGTATCGTCGGTCTACTTCTGACAAGCAAAAGGCATAATATCCCCAATGAGTCAGGAATAGAAGATGCCAACGTGTTGAGACCGACCTAAAGATCTTGTCAAACAATACAGGCTTTCTTCCAAAGAATATCCCACTTTGTTGGCTGGCCTGGAAAATCTTCCTAGCCTTGACTGTCGTTGCGTTTAACGAGCTTGACAAAACTACCTCCCCGCTTCTCAAAACAAGGCAGATTAAGGGAGAATGCCATCTTTTTCGTAGATAGTCTGAGTTCGAGCTACTGGACTGGCTTCGGCTTCTTCCTTCGAGTTAGAGTGCCCAATGCTAATATTCTCAAATGCCTTAACCGTAATTTTCGTTGATTCGTTTAGACTTCATCCTATATACGCTTATGGACAGGCAGAAATGAACGGATACCATTCTCCAGAGATAGTAGCTTAATTAGCTTAGGTTTCAATCCTAACGCACGAGAAGAAAAACGAAAAGCATGGGACTTCCAGTACGATAGGGCCGGACCTCAATGGTCCTTTATGTCTGAAGCGGATGTGAGCGTGGTCAACCGAATCTGAGCCGTGTGCACTGCCAGGCGTCGGAACGCTAATCGGAGCACATAGAGTGGGCGGTGGCAAAGCAGTCATCGCGCGTGTGTGTATCTCTCCCCGAGAAGAGGCGCATGGGGTAGCGAGGCAAATCGTGTTTCATCAAATGTGACATGTCTTGAGATGAGTCTGCGTGCGGGGATCATAACAGCAGTACCCCTTGTGCTGATCACTATAGCCAACGAAAATCAATGACTTTTTTCTCAAAGGATTGACTTTGGCCACACCGTCTTGATCAAAGAGCTCGGGTTACACAAATCTCCCTTCTTTGTGTACTGGAACAGCTACCACTTCCTTAGAACAGCACTAACTTACCGCTCTCTATACTATATAAAAATAAAAGAAAGAGAATAGCTCCATAACCAAAAAAATAGTGAACTGCCATGAATTACACACACGCTAGTAGTGGCTCGGCTAGAGGACTACAGCAGCCGAAGCCGTGATTTGTATGGTATGTCTTGCCCTCAATGTCTGGTTGGTTGGTAAGTCACTAAATCCCTATCTCCCGGTGGTCGAGTACCCCCGACGCGTCGAATGGGTTGTTTAGTCTGACTTCTTGTGCTGGCCCGACATCATTCTGTCTCCCGCATTCTCTCCTTTCATCGGTTTGTTTTTTTTACTTCGCTTCGCGATTAGAGTTGTACGCATCATGCATGGGAATCCTTCCGTCCTTGATGTTAACGCTCTCGTGCGTAGGTCCCGGGTCAAAGGCATCTCGAAGGAAGCTGCTCCGCATATGCGATCACCTCCATGTACCTACAGATGAGGGCTCCAACGCCTACTGTACAATCATGTGGGAAGTGCATCCTGCACACCAGAAAGTCAGTGGCGTACGCCACACCCCCTCCCCCTGTACCTACACCCATTGAAACGTTTATTGTCTGACAATCTCCGACGCGACGCGCAACGCCCCATGCAAATCCCTACGTCGGTCGATCGATGCGCACAGAAGGAGAGCTTGTCCATAACGAAAACGCGTATGTTAAGTCGGTCAATCGATTAAACTATTTCTGTATAGGGGCAGCCGGGCCGTATTAGCAAGCGTGACGTGCCGGACTGACCCAGCACGTCTTTCTTTCCTGGCAACAGAAGATGCACAAAGTGGTTTCAGTAGCACTACCGAGTTCGCATCAGCGATTTTCTCACCAAACAAGCAACGGATTGAGCAACTAGCGCGAAAGCCGTTGCGCTAACGCGCATCCTCTTGCTTGGAATCAATGGGTTTTGTCAATGAATTAATCTAATCTACCGGCATCGGAGGGAGAAGCGGAGTCGGGAGCTGGAGGAAATAACACTTTTTGATGGACGGGAGCGGGAGGGAGTCAATTACAGAAAGAGTAGAGACGGATATGGGGACTGTAGCTCCGACCATGTCAACTAGGATGCTCTCGCTGCTGCCAGTCCTTTCACCAGTGAATGCTGTCATGCGCTACTTCCCGAACCTCCGTGTCTAGGTCCTGCCGAAAAAGACTGCAAATGATTTACCATCCATCCCACTCATATAGGTACGTTATCGGATTTTTCGGATCGGGAAATGGATCGAACCGCGCGAAATGGTCGCCTCGGAATACAGGGCGCAACGGAACCAAGGTTCTTTGTTGGCGTGTTGCGTAACAAGGGCAAGAGGGGGTGGAAGCGTTCGCCGACTTTGATAGGCAACGCATTGCAAGCAAATAGAGCAGAGAGCTGACCCTTAGTTTCTATTAGAGTCGCGAGCTTGTTGTAGTCGGTCCTAAAGGGAAAACCTTGCAGCTTACTTGCTATATCCCCGCGTCCTTGCACGGCTCGTTTTCTTCGAGCCCTGCTTCTCCCTTCCCCCTCTCCCCAGGAACCGACCGTTTGGAGTATAGCCAAGTGGTAAGGCATCGGTTTTTGGTACCGGCATGCAAAGGTTCGAATCCTTTTACTCCAGAGCATACTTACTTATTCTAGTTCTAGAAAAAAAAAGAAAGTCTCATCCCTAATAAATAAATGAAAGTAGATTTACATTCTTATTCTATTTCTAGGGGGAATGTTGAGGCAAACTTACGATGCTGACAAGCTGGTTAGGTGCCGAGTTGGATTAGACATCGCAGGTTTCAGTTTAAGAATTGGGAAGAGGTTAAGAACCTAGTGGAATCCACTGCGAGGGGAAGATTAGGGTAGATGAGTACCGAGCGGAAGAAGAAACCTATCACGGCGAATTCCGTGGTTCAAGATGTGGTTTCCTGTGCGTACCTTGAGCTGCTGGAGGAAGAGGACGGATGGGATGCCTGTAGAGAAGTGCGGTCAGAAACCAAACCCATTGACTTCTTATTGTTCTTTCGGGTGAAGTCAGATTCGTAAAACAAGGCAGCAGATAAGCTATGGCGATACATAACCCTCCTCAGTTTAGAAGACGGTATCTTTGTCCCCTTAAACTTAAAGGAAGAGAAGGGCGAAGCATATACCAGTGTTTTGCCAACGGCACGAAGCGAATCTTGCAAGCCAGCCTAGCCCTACGCCTAGATTGATATTCACAAGAACTACTACGTACGGTATTCACAAGAACAATAAGTTGAGAGGAGGAGCAATAAAACTGGACGAAAGCAGTGGGAAGAAAGCGATGCCCGGGCGATGGTAGTACGAAAAGCTCGACTCCTTTGGATTCCGGATTAGAAGTAGCTCCGGCTGCGGCTAGAAGGCAGTTATCATAATTTGAGGATGATGGATCAAGCTAGATCGTATTATAAAGGAACGAGGCCCATCTATAGTAGGTGGGTCCCAGCTCTTTTTTTCACGAGGGTCAGTGCGGCTTTAAAGCTCCTAAGTAGTCCACTATACAATAAAAGAATCGAAGCCAGAGGAAACAAGTGAAGGTGGATCAGCGATTCCTGCTCAGGTGGTTCCAAAACTATAAACTATTCCTCTACTCGCTATGCGAAAAAAACCTTATAAAATAAGTATAGTCTAGATCGTACTCATGAAACTCATATAAGAACAAGGTATTGAAATTCATCTTTA
>Ga0207677_10000088_pt1 | contig 76235 bp, 53 predicted proteins | sample KBSMisM42_FD_184311 | JGI IMG/M metagenome (GOLD analysis project Ga0207677, IMG submission 184311) | Miscanthus rhizosphere microbial communities from Kellogg Biological Station, Michigan, USA - KBS Miscanthus M4-2 (SPAdes) (version 2) | ecosystem: Host-associated > Plants > Roots >...
CCAGGCGCTCGCCTCGGACGGATAAAGGAGTCTAGTCATGCGAATCCTCATCCTCGCTGCGGCGGCCGCAGCGGCCGTGCTTCCCGCCGGCGCCGCCAACGCCCAATATTATGGCGGCTACGGCTACGGCAGTGGCTACGGCTACGGCCGCAACGACCGAGTGCGTCAGGAGGTGCGCGAGTGCCGCCGCGAATTGCGCCGCGCCGACAGCCGCCGCGAATATTATCGCGAGCTGCGCGAGTGCCAGCGCGAGATCGCCCAGGCGCGCCGCTTCAGCCGTTACGGCTACGGCTACGGTTACGGTTCCGGCCGCGACCGCTACCGTTATTGGGACGGCTATCGCTACCGCGGCCGCGGCTATTGAGCCTGCCGGCGGGCGGCGATGGCCCGCCCGCCGCCCGTTCCGGCGCAATAATGATTGACTCGCCCCGCCATTGATGCGGAACTCCGGCTTCGACATCAAGCCGGAGGGGGGATGCGTCGATGGCCGGATCTTTATTCTCGATGAGCAATCTCGCGCGGATCGCGAAGGTGCTCGCGCTGCTGCTGTTCGTTCTGCCGTGGGTGACCATTTCCTGCGCCGAGCAGCCGCTGGTCTCGATGACCGGGATAGACCTCGCCACCGGCCATGTGATGATGCACAATCCGATGACCGGCGCCACCGAAAGCCCGCCGGGGGCGAGCGGCGGCGACATCTGGGTGATTCTCGCCGCCCTGCTGATCGTCGCCGGGCTGGCGGCGAGCTTCCTGCTCAAGGGCAAGAACGGCCTGATCGCGAACATGGCGGGCGCCGGCGCGGCCGCGGCCGCGCTCGCTTATACCGTGCTCGTCCGCATCCCGAACGCGGCCCATTCCGGAAGCGCCGGCGCCGCCGGCCCGGCCGCACCCGGCGGACCGAGCCCGGAGCAGATCGCGCAGATGATCCATGTCGAGGTGGAGATCGGCTTCTGGCTGACCTTGCTGGCGCTGATCGCGGCGATCGTGTTCGATGTGCTGGCGATGAAGAAAGCGGTGCCCGCTCCCTATGCCGCTGCCGCTCCCGCTCCCGCGCCGCCGGCCGAGCCGCCGCCCGACGCATAGCGCCGATGCCGATCGGCCGCCCGGTTCCCAGGCCTGGCAGCTCACCGCTGGCGAGGGCGGTCAGGCGAGCATCGCCTCCGCCCGGGCGAGCGCGGCGGGATCGTCGACGTCGAGCCAGAACAGGCCGGTGACGTCGAGCGTCGCGGCCCGGCCGCGATCGGCGAGCCGCTGCACCCCTTCCGAGAGGCTGCCGCCGCCCTCGCCGAGCGCGGCCGCGAGCGCCGGCGTCGCGCGGAACAGGCCGGTGTCGATCGCATCGAACCGGCCGAGCGTCTTGCCGATCCGAACGATCGCGCCGGCCGCGCCGGTCTCGACCTTGGTGGCGTCGTCCATGTCGATCAGCGGGTTGGCGAGATCGCGGTCGACGGCGAGCGTCAGGGCCGCCGCCGGCGCCGCGATCAGCCGCGCGACGATCGCGGGATCGAACAGATGGTCCGCCATCGCCAGCAGATAGTCGCCCTCGATGGTCGCGGCGCCGGCAAGGACCGAATGGCCGTTGGGAAGATCCCAGTCCGCGACCCGCACGGTGCGCACGGCAAGGTCCAGCGTGGCGAGGAACGTTTCGACCCGTTCCGCCTGATGGCCGGTGACCACGGTGAAGGCGGTCGCCCCGCCCGCGGCGGCGGCGCGGATGACATGCTCGATCAGCGGCAGCCCGGCGACCGGAGTCAGCGGCTTGGAAGGGGAGATCGGGCGCAGCCGGCTGCCATGGCCGGCGGCGATGATCAGGCAGTTCACTCCGCGGCCAGAGCGTCGCCGGCGATGAATTCCTCGGTCAGCTGCGCGGCGACGTCGTCGCTGAACTGCTGCGGCGGATGCTTGCAGAAGAAGGCGCTGGGGCCAGTGAGGACGCCGCCGACGCCGCGGTCGAGCGCCACCTTGCAGCAGCGGATCGCATCGACCACGACCGCCGCCGAATTGGGGCTGTCCTCGACGCTGAGCCTCAATTCGAGGTTCATCGGCACCTCGCCGAACAGATTGCCCTCGGCGCGCAGGAAGCAGAGCTTGTTGTCGTTGAGGAACGGAATGTAGTCCGACGGGCCGATATGGATGTCCTCGGCCTCGAGCCGGTCGACCAGCGCCGATTGCACCGCCTCGGTCTTCGATTCCTTCTTCGAAGCGAGCCGGTTCCGGTCGAGCATGTTGAGGAAGTCGGTGTTGCCGCCGGTATTGAGCTGGTAGGTGCGGGTCATGGCGACGCCGCGGGCGCGGAACAGGCTGGAAAGCACGCGGTGGACGATGGTCGCGCCCAATTGCGCCTTGATGTCGTCGCCGACGATCGGCAGCCCCTTGTCGCGGAAGCGCTTCTCCCATTTGGGATCGCTGGCGATGAACACCGGCATGCAATTGACCACCGCGACGCCCGCCTTGAGCGCGCATTCCATGTAGAAGCGGGTCGCCTCCTCCGAGCCTACCGGCAAATAGTTGACGAGGATCTCGGCGCCCGACTCCTTGAGCGCGGCGACGATCTCGTCCTCGCCGGCCTCGGGGGCGTCGGCGCGGATGAAGCCGCGCTCGCCATAATCCATCATGTGGGGCGCCATGCCGTCGAGCACCCGGCCCATCTTCACGACGACGCCGGTTTCGGGAATGTCGCCGTGGAAGACATGGGTGCAATTGGGCTTGGCGAAGATCGCCTCGGAAAGGTCCTTGCCGACCTTGCGGGCGTCGGTATCGAACGCCGCCACCACCGCGATATCGGCCACCCCATAGCCGCCGAGCCGCTCGTGCATCAGCCCGGCCGGCGCCTTCCTGTCGGCATAGAAATAGAGGCCCTGCACGAGCGAGCTCGCGCAATTGCCGACCCCGACCAGCGCCACCTTGATCCTGTTCATGCTTCTCCGGTTCTTCTGGCCGGGCGATAGGCGCCCGCGCGTGGTCATATGCTCGTCACAATCTCTGGGGAAGTCAATATTCTATGCTGCATTGCGGAATCCCGGGCGGGGCCGCGGCAGGAGGACGGAGACGATCACATAAGGCAGCCAGACCGTTCCGACGCCCGCGTAGATCCACAACGCCGTCCGCTCGAGGCCGACGATGATCAAGGCCATGTAGAGGAAGGCGAAGCAGTCGCGGCTGGTGAGAGTCTGGACGGCCCAATAGACGAAGTCGACGACCCCGCCGATGCGGCCCGATCGCTTGAGCAGGTCGAAGCCGAGCGGCCCGCCCCCGGCCCGCACCTGCCATGCGATCAGCAACCCGCCGACGACGGAAAGCGTCACCGCCCACGCCCCGACCCAGCCGATCACGTCGTGATCGCGCAGCGCGAGGTGGACGGTAAGGGCGGTGACGAACAGCAGGTTGGTGGCGATGTCGACGGCGCTGTCCAGCGTCGCCCCCTTGTTCGAGGTGCGAAAGGTGGCGCGCGCCATCTCGCCGTCGACGCCGTCGAGGACGGAGGCGGTCTGGAACAGGATCCCGCCGAGGATCAGCCCGGCCTCGCCGCCGCCGAGCGTGACCGCGAACATGACCAGCGCCAGCGCCGCGTTGAACAAGGTGACATGGATCGGCCGGGCGCCCGGGACGGCGAGCATGACCATGGTCAGGCGCTGCGAGATCGGCCGGTTCAGCCAGCGCGAGACGAGGCCGTCGCCCGGCTTGCCGGTGGCGCGGACGATTTCCCAGGCGGAGGGAAACGGCGTCGGCGGGCCCTTGCCGCGCTCGATCTCGACATCGACCGGCCCGCGCAGCCGCTCGATGTCCGCCATCGTCGCCGGGGCGAGCGCGGCCGCGTCGCCGATCCGCAGCCGGGCCCGGGCGGCGCTCGCGTCGGCAAGCGCCTTCACTGCCCGCGCCGCCGCAGCGACTCCGGCGATGGATCGGTCCGCTTCGCGCGCGGAAGCGAAAACGGCCGTATCGGCCAAGGATTTTTCGCTTCCCATCGGGCGGCTCCCTACCGCAAGGAACGGTTGCAAATCCGCTTGTTGATCAGAAAGGAGGCCGGATCATGGCAACGGCGCGCGCCGCTCCCCCCCGGCCTTCGAGCCGCCCGGTGGAGCTGGAGGATCCGCTCAACCGGTTCATCTATCATCCGCTTGCCGTGCGGCTGGCGCGGCTGCTGGTGCCGACCGGCATCTCGCCCAATCTGGTGTCGGTCGGCAGCGCCCTCAGCCTGCTCGGGGCAACCTGGTGCTTCGTCATGCTGGCGCCGCCGGCCAACTGGTCGGCCGGGCTTTTCTTCATGCTGCTCTGGCACGTCGTCGACGGCGCCGACGGCGATCTCGCGCGGATGACCGGGCGGACCTCGGCGACCGGCGAGCTGGTCGACGGAGTCTGCGATATTTTCGGCAACGTGGTGATGTATTTCGCCTTCGCCATCTGGCTCGACGACACGATCGGCGGCTGGGCCTGGCTATTGGCGTGGAGCGCGGGCGCCAGCCACGTCCTCCAGCTCAACCATTCGGAAACCTGGCGGCGGCTCTATCAGTGGCGGGTCTACGGCAAGCCCTGGCTCGGCATGGCCGCGGAAAGCGGCGACGCCGTCTTCCGCCGGGAGAGCTGGTTCAGCCGCTATTTCTCCTTCTGGGCGGTCGGCTATATCTGGCTGTCCAAGCGCATGACCGGCAAGGCCAGCCCGGTCGACGAGGCGCTCGCCGCCGCCGGGCCGGAGGAAGCCGAGCGCATCCGCGCCATCGTCCGCCGCCACGCCGGCCTTTCGCTCCTCCTCGAAAAGGCGCTGGGCGGCAATCCCAAGACCTTCATCATCGCCGCCAGCGTCGCCCTCGGCGGGCCCACTCTCTATTTCCTGACGACCCTGCTGCCGCTGAACCTCATCCTGCTGATCTCGCTCCTCCACCACCAAAGGATGGAGGGCCGGATCGTCGCCGCGATCAGGGGCGGCTGAGGCGCGCTTCGAGGAACGCCTCGATCTTCTCCGCCCGGCGATCCCAGGTCAGCTCGCTCGCCTGGCCGAGCGCTCCTGCCGCCAGCCTCGCCGCCAGCGCCGGCTCGCCCAGCAGCCGGTCGAGTCCGCGGGCCGCCAGCTCGGGCTCTCCGGGCGGAACCAGCAGCGCATTCTCGCCGTCGGTGAGCAGCTCCGCCGTGTCGGGCATGAGCGGGGCGAGGATCGGCCGGCCTGCGGCGAGATAGGCGAACAGCTTCAGGGGCAGCACGCAGTTGCGGAACCGCTCGAGCGGCGCCCGCGACGGCGGGATCAGCAGCGCGTCGGCGGCGCCGAGCCAGGCGGGCAGGTCCGCCGGCGCCTGCCAGGGCACGATCCGGACATTGGCACGCCGCGCCGCTGCCGCCTCGACCGGCCCCCGGCCCTCCGATCCGACGAGCACGAACAGCACCTCCGGCCTCAAGTCGGCGAGGGCGAGGAGCTGGTCGAGGCCTTTCTGCGCGTTCAGCCGCCCCGCATAGAGCGCGACCGGACGATCCGCCGGCAGGCCGAGCGCCTGCCGCCCCACCGTCGCGACCGGCTGCCGATCGGCGCCGTTATGGGCGACGAGGATCCTCTCGTTCGGCACCCCGGCACGGCGATAGGCGTCCGCCGCATAAGCGGAATGGAGGATGAGGCCGAGACAGCGGCGGTGACGGGCCGTGCGCCGGACCAGCGGCCGGATCCACGGCCAGTGGTCGGGCCAGGGCCGGTAATGGTCGCCGGCGAAGGGGAGGGGCGAGCGCTGGCCGAGCCCGAGCATTGCCGGAATGCGCGAATAAAGGAGGTCCGCCTCGCCGAGCAGCGGATCAGCGAACAGCTGGCGCAGCCACATCAGCGTCCGCCCCAGCGCCTCGCCCGCCCAGCGGCTCTCCCGCTGCACCACCCGGAAATCGCCCGCAACCGCGAAATAGCCGCGCAGATCGTCGGCCGCGAGCGGCGCATCGCCACGACCCCGAGGCAGAATCAGCGTCACCTCGATCCCGCGCCGCGCCAGCGCGGCGGCGGTGCTCACCGATTGCGCGCGGTCCGCCTTGCGGCCGGGCCGCGACCAGAGCAGGGGATAGACGAGCCGCATCGCCCCTTGGTCTTCCGTCTCGAGCGCCGATACAAGGGGCCATGGCCGCACCGCCCTCTTACGATGTGCTGATCGTCGGCGCGGGCCATGGCGGTGCCCAGGCGGCGATCGCGCTCAGGCAGCTGGGCTTTGCAGGCAGCATCGCCATTGCCGGCGCCGAGCCCGATCCGCCCTACGAGCGGCCGCCTTTGTCCAAGGACTATCTCGCCGGCGAGAAGGAATATCAGCGCCTGCTGATCCGGCCGCCCGCCTTCTGGGCCGAGCGCGGCGTCGCGCTGCTGCCGGGCCGGACGGTGACCGCGGTCGATGCCAACGCCCACCGGGTCGCCTGCGCGGACGGCCCGGAACTGGCCTACGGCAAGCTGATCTGGGCCGCCGGCGGCGTTCCCCGCCGCCTCCCCGGCGGCGGCCACGTCATCCGCAGCCGCGCCGATGTCGACCGGCTGATCGCCGAGCTGCCCGGCGCCCGGCGGGTCAGAATCGTCGGCGGCGGCTATATCGGCCTCGAGGCGGCGGCCGTCCTCAGCAAGCTCGGCAAGGAGGTCGTCCTCCTCGAAGCGCTCGACCGCGTCCTCGCCAGGGTTGCCGGCGAGCCGCTGTCGCGCTTCTTCGAGGCCGAGCATCGCGCCCGCGGCGTCGAGATCCGGCTCAATGCCGGCAGCGAGGCGGTGGCGGCCGACCTGACGATCGTCGCGATCGGGATCGATCCCGCGGCCGGGCCGCTGCTCGCCGCGGGCGCCGCCGGCGGCAACGGCGTCGACGTCGACGAGCATTGCCGGACCGGCCTCGCCGACGTCTATGCGGTCGGCGATTGCGCGGCGCATGTGAACCGCTTCGCCGGCGGCGCCCGAATCCGCCTCGAATCGGTCCAGAACGCCCACGACCAGGCGACGACCGCGGCCAGGGACATTGCCGGCCGCCCCGAGCCCTATGACGCCATCCCCTGGTTCTGGTCGAATCAGTACGATCTCAGGCTGCAGACGGTCGGCCTGCTCCACGGCCATGACGATCTCGTCGTCCGCGGCGATCCCGCGCGGCGCAGCTTCTCAATCGTCTATCTGTGCGAGGGCCGCGTCGTCGCGCTCGACTGCGTCAACGCGGTCAAGGACTATGTCCAGGGCCGCAAGCTCATCCTCGATGGCGGGGTGCTGGACAAGGCGAGGCTCGCCGACGCATCACTTCCGCTCAAGGAGCTCGGTTGAATGACGATCGCCTGCGCCGCCGATTTCCGCACGCAAGCGAAGAAGCGCCTGCCGCGCTTCCTGTTCGATTATATCGACGGCGGCGCCTATGCCGAGATCACCCTGGGGCGCAACGTCGCCGATCTCGCCGCCGTCGCGCTTCGCCAGCGAGTCCTCGTCGACGTGTCGAAGGTCGATCTTTCCACCCGGCTGTTCGGCTGCGAGCTCGCCATGCCGGTCGCGCTCGGCCCGGTCGGCCTCACCGGCATGTACGCTCGGCGCGGCGAGGCGCAGGCGGCGCGGGCCGCCGCCGCCAAGGGCATCCCGACCTGCCTTTCGAGCCTGTCGGTCTGTGGCCTCAGGGAGGTGACCGAGGCGGCCGGGGCGCCGATCTGGTTCCAGCTCTACGTGATCAAGGACCGCGCCTACATGGCCGAGCTGCTCGCGGTGGCCAAGGAGGTCGGCTGCACCGCTCTGGTCTTCACCGTCGACCTGCCGGTGCCCGGCGCCCGCTATCGCGACGCCCATTCCGGCCTGACCGGGCCCAATGCCCGCTGGCGCCGGCTGGGCCAGGCGCTGACCCACCCGCGCTGGCTGTGGGACGTGGCGCTGAAGGGGCGGCCGCACAGCCTCGGCAATTTCGAGCCGGTGCTGGGCAAGGCGAGCGGGCTCGACGATTATGTCGGCTGGATCGGCCGCAATTTCGACGCCGGTATCGCCTGGCCGGATATCGCCTGGATCCGGTCGCACTGGGACGGCCCGCTGATCGTCAAGGGGGTGCTCGATCCGGAGGATGCGCGCGAGGCGGTCCGGCTCGGCGCCGACGGCATCGTCGTTTCCAACCATGGTGGCAGGCAGCTGGACGGCGTCCTCTCCACCGCCCGCGCCTTGCCCGCAATCGCCGATTCGGTGGGGAGCGACCTCACCGTGCTCGTCGACGGCGGCGTCCGCTCGGGGCTCGACGTGCTGCGCATGCTCGCGCTCGGCGCGCGGGGAGTCCTCCTCGGCCGCGCCTGGGCCTTCGCCCTGGCGGCGCGCGGCGGCGCTGGCGTAAGCCAGCTGCTCGACATCGTCGAGGCCGAGCTGCGCGTTGCCATGCAGCTCACCGGAGTCACCGCGATCGACCGCGTCGGCCGCGACATCCTCGCCTGATCCCGATCCGGATCGGCCCTATCCCGGTTTGACTTGGCCGCCGCCCGCCGCCGATAAAGCATGGCACCAGGGAGGGCAGGATAGCGACACGGGCAGCCTCGACCGCCACCTCCGGGCGCCGCCGGCTCCGCGGCGGCCTGCTGCTCGTCACCCTCATGGCCTGGGCCCTGCTCTTCGCCGGCGGCACCTGGCTCAGCCTGCCCGCTTATTGCAGCGCCTCGGCCCGCTTCGCCGGGCCCGGCTGGGCGGGGCTGGAGCTGGCCCTCCTCCTCAACCCGCCCGGCACCCTCGCCGCCGCCTGGGCGGCGATGCTGCTGGCGATGATGCCGCCGACGCTCGATCGGCCGCTCGCCGCCGCCGGCGAGCGCGGCCCGGGCGCGGCCGGCCTGTTCCTGCTCGGCTACGGAACGGTGTGGATGGCGGCCGGCGCGATCCTGATCCTGCTCGCGATCGCGCTGCGGGCGCTGCTGCCGGCGCCTGGCGCGCCGCTCGCCGTCGCCGCCCTGGCGGCGCTCGCCTGGCAGGCGTCGTTCCCCAAGCAAGTCTGTCTCGATCGCTGCCACGCTGTCGCCGGCGACCGCGACTCGCTCCGTTTCGGCCTCACCCACGGCTGCTGGTGCGTCGGCGCCGGCTGGGCGCTGATGGCGGTGCCGCTGACTGTCGAGACCGGCCATTTGCCGGCGATGGCGCTGATCCTCCTCGTCCTCCTCGTCGAGGGCCGGCGAGGCCCGCGGCCGCAGCCCGCCTAGCCGGCGAGTGCCTCGGCGCGCTCGCCGGCCGCTGCCGGCACCGCCAGCGGCGTTCGCCGGCAGGCGGCGAATTCGGCCATCGACGCCTCGGCGTTGCGCCGCCAGATCATCGAACGGCCGCGGGCATAAGCGTTTTGCGCCATGCGCTGCCGCAGCCCATCGTCGCCGAGCAGCCGGTTGACGGCGGCGGCAAAGGTGTCCGCCTCGCCCGGGCTGGCGAGAATGCCGTTGTCCGGGCCGACGATCTCGGCGGCATGGTGGTAGGGAGTCGACACCACCGGCTTGCCGAGCGCGACCGCATAAGCGAGCGTGCCGGAGGTGATCTGGGTCAGGCTCAGATAGGGCGTCACGTAAATGTCCGCGGCCGCGATCAGATCGAGCAGGCTCTCCTGATCGAGGAACCTGTCGATCCAGCGGAGATGGCTGCCGACCCCGAGCTGCCCGGCGCGCCGCTTCAGGCTGTTGCGGTAAAGCTCGCCCTCGCGGGCCAGCAGATGCGGATGGGTGGCGCCGGCGATCACATAATCGGCGTCGGGATGATCGGCGAGAATCGCCGGCATCGCCTCGATCATCGTCTCGATGCCCTTGTTCGGCGAGAGGAGGCCGAAGGTCAGCAGGACCTTGCGGCCGGCGAGGCCGAACGCCGGCTTGGCCAGAGCCGGCGGACAATAAGGCCGGTCGGGGACGCCGTGCGGAATCACCGCGATCTTGTCATCCGGGGCGCCATAGACGGTGCGCAGGATCGAGCGGCCCTTTTCGGCCATCACGATCAGCCGGTCGGCGAGCCGGATCAGCCGCTCCATCACCGTCCGCTGCTCCGCGCTGGGCAAATCGAGGACGCTGTGCAGGGTGATTGCGATCGGCACCGTCAGCCGCTCGAGCAGCGGCAACAGGCGCGATCCCGCCGGTCCGCCGAAAATGCCGAATTCGTGCTGGACCCAGACCAGCTCGGCGCCGCTCGCCTCGATCCGGCGGGCGGTGCGCAGATAGTCTTCGATCGCCTCCTCGCGGATCACCCCGGTCACCGAGGGCGGATAATCGTACCAGCCGCCGGGATCGTTCATCGCGTAATAATCGATCTTCAGCGCCGGATAGCGGTCGCGCAGCGCGTCGAAGACGTGGCTGGTATAGGTCGCAAGGCCGCAGCGGCGCGGCAGGGCGTTTCCAATCAGTGCGATACGCGACAACGGAGCCCGCCCCGCCGATCCAATCCATCCGTCCATTTCATTCAAACGCAGATACATCGGAATTTGCTCCATTTTTCGCTGATCGCAAAAGCCGGCCGCACTGTTGCGGACGGGCAATATTCGCGTAGAGCGCGCTTCTGCCTGTCGAGAACGATCGCGAGTCCCGCGATCGCATAACCTTGTTGCCCGCCGCGGAGTGCGCATTGACCGGACTGGAAACCATTTCACGGCCGCAATATCCGGGCTTTTCCGCGATCGAGCGGCTGGCCGATGCCACCGGCATCATGCAGCACAGCCGCTATTCGGTCCCGGATCCGGATCACGGCTATTGCGTCGATGACAACGCCCGGGCGCTGATTCTGATGCATCGGCGCCGTGATCTTGCCGACGCCATACACGATCCCTGGGTCCGTGTCTTTGCGAACTTCGTCGCGCGCGCCTGGAACCCGGAAGCGCGGCGCTTTCGCAATTTCATGAGCTATGAAGGCGCCTGGCTCGAGGAGGCGGGGTCGGAAGACAGTTGCGGCCGCGCCTTGTGGTCGCTCGGCGTGACCGCGGCGGAAGCGCGCAGTCCGGCCCTTCGCGCCTGGGCGGCGCAGCTGTTCGAGGAAGCCGCAGCGGCCCTGATCGACCTCGCCTGGCCGCGCGCGATGGCGTTTTGCGTGCTCGGCGCTGCGGCGTGCGGGGCTGGCGCCGAAATGGCGCAAGCATTCGCCGACCGCCTCGCCCGGCTCGCCTCGGCCGGGGCACGGCCCGGCTGGACCTGGTTTGAGCCCGAGCTCTCCTACGATAATTGCCGGCTTCCCGAGGCGCTGCTTCGTGCCGGCCTCATGCTGGATCGGAACGACCTGATCGACACCGGCCTTGAAACCCTGGCCTGGATCGCGGCGCGCCAGACCGCCCCGGCGGGCCATTTCCGCGCCGTCGGCAGCGAGAGCTTCGGCCGCGCCTATTGCGCGCCCGCCCAATTCGACCAGCAGCCGCTGGAGGCGCAGGGGATGGTGGAGGCCTGCGCCGCCGCCTTTGCGGCGACCGGCGATCCGGCCTGGATCGCCGAGGCGGGCAAGGCCTGGGCCTGGTTCCACGGCGCCAATGACGGCGGCGTCGCGCTCGGCGATCCGGCCAGCGGCGAATGCTATGACGGGCTGACCCGGACCGGCGCCAACCTCAATTGTGGCGCGGAATCGGTGCTTGCCTACCAGCTCGCCGCCTGCGCGATGGCGCGGCTCGCCGAGCACGGGACGGCGTCTTGATCTACCGCCACACGCTGCGCCTCCATGCCGATCCCGCCCGGGTCGTGATCCGCCCGTTCCATCTCGCCTGGCAGACCGAGGATGCCGAGCCGGGACGGGCGCGCCGGCTGGTCGAAGCGGTGCTGGCGCTCGACACCCGCACGGTGCGGGCCGAGCTCGGCCTCGTCTACCGCGATTTCGAGACTCGCCACTGGCAGACGCGCGAGGTCTTCCTCGCCCGGTTCGAGGAGGTTGCGGCCCAGGTCGGGCTTCAGCCCGGGGCGATCGGCGATGCCCGCAAGCAGCTGATCGGCGCCTATTTCTGCCACGAATACAGCTATGCCGCGGCGGCGCTGATGAATCCGAGCATCGTGCTCCATCCCGACCAGTCGGGAATGATCAACGGCGCCAAGAAGATCATCCTGTCGCTGCGCGCGGTCGGCGAGGGCCATATCTCGACGGTCGCGTTCCGCGAGGGCGTGCTCACCGCCAGCCGCGACATCGAGCTGATGCCGCAGCCGCCGTTCGCGACCGCCGCGACCTGCAGCGCCAATTGCGCGAGCACCGGCAATGTCCCGGTGACCGTCCGCCGCCATCCCAAATCGACCCTGTCGGGAACGGTGATCTTTCCGGTGACCGAGCCGCAGCGCCACGGGCTCGAGGATTTGCGCCTGGTCGAGTTCCACCATGGCGACGGCAGCCGCGAATATCTCGGCACCTACACCGCCTATAGCGGCCGCGGCATCCGCTCCGAGCTGATGCGCACCAAGGACTTCAAGAGCTTCCGGCTGGCGCCGCTGAGCGGCGCCGCGGCGGCGAACAAGGGCATGGCCCTGTTCCCGCGGCAGATCGACGGCCGCTACGCGATGATCGGGCGCCATGACGGCGAGAACATCTACCTCCATCGCTCCGACCGGCTCGACCATTGGGAGGAAGGCAAGCTGCTCCTCAAGCCGCGCTATCCGTGGGAGCTCATCCAGATCGGCAATTGCGGCTCGCCGATCGAGCTCGACGAGGGCTGGCTGCTGCTCACCCATGGCGTCGGCGCGATGCGCAAATATTCGATCGGCGCGGTGCTGCTCGACAAGGCCGATCCGTCGCGGGTGCTGGGCCGGACCCCGGACCCGATCCTTTCCTCGCTCGATCATGAGCGGGAGGGCTATGTCCCCAATGTCGTCTATTCGTGCGGGGCGCTGCCGATCGGCGGCGACCTCTTCCTGCCTTATGGCGTCGCCGACAGCTCGACCGCCTTCGCCTTCATCGCGCTCAAGGAGCTGCTCGCCGGCCTGCGCTGAGCTTGCCGGACCTTGGGCAAGCGGCCGAAAGGCTGTAAGCCTGCGGCCGGGAGAAAGCGCGATGACCGCTGACGCGCAGGCCGAGCCTTCCGCCGGGGAGCGCCCGCCAGCACCGGCCGGGGGCGACCTGGTCTACCGCCATCGCTGGCCGACGCGGCTCTGGCATTGGCTCAATGCGCTCACCGTTTTCGTGATGCTGATGAGCGGGCTGATGATCTTCAACGCGCATCCGCGGCTCTATTGGGGAAAATATGGCGCGAACCGGGATACGCCCTGGCTGCAGATCGGCGGCGACCGGGAGCGCGGCCATCTCGTCCTCGGCTCGCTCGACATCCCGACCACCGGCGTCCTCGGCCACTGGTACGACCGCAACGGCAACCTGCAGAACAGGGCCTTTCCCGGCTGGGCGACCATCCCCTCGCATTACGATCTCGCCGGCGCGCGCTCCTGGCACTTCCTCTTCGCCTGGCTGCTGTTCGTCCCCGGCGTGCTGTTCTGGATGATCAGCTTCCTCAATCGCCACGTCCAGCGCGACCTCGCGCCGAAACGCGAAGAGCTGGCGCCGCGCCATATCTGGCAGGACATCAAGGATCATGCGCGCCTTCGCTTTCCCAGGGGGGTAAAGGCGCGCGACTACAACATCTTGCAGAAGCTCAGCTATCTGGGCGTGATCTTCCTGTTGCTGCCGCTGATGGTACTGACCGGCCTCGCCATGTCGCCGGGCATGAACGCGGCCTGGCCCTGGCTGCTCGACCTCACCGGCGGGCGGCAGTCGGCGCGCTCGATCCACTTCATCGTCGCCATGCTCATTCTGGCGTTCATCGTCGTCCACCTCGTCATGGTGGTGCTGGCCGGGCCGATCAACGAGATTCGCTCGATGATCACCGGCCGCTACCGGCTGCCCAGGGAGAAGTCATGACCGGGAAGATCACCCGCCGGCAGGCGCTCGTCATCGGCACCGGCGGCCTGCTGCTCTCCGGCTGCGACCGGATCGGGCGGACGGCGGCGTTTCGAAGCGTCGAAGGCGCCGCGCAGGATTTGACCATGAAGGCGCAGCGCCTGGTGATCGACCGGGCTGCCCTCGCGCCCGAATTCAGCCCCGCGGACATGTCGCCCGTCTTCCGGACCAACGGCAACGTCATGCCGCGCTCGCCCGCCTATCTCGCGCATCTCGAATCCGGCTTCGCCGACTGGCGGCTGATCGTCGACGGGCTGGTGAGCCGGCCGCTGGCGCTGCCGCTGGCCCGGATCAGGAGCCTGCCGGCGCGCACCCAGATCACCCGCCACGATTGCGTCGAGGGGTGGAGCGCGATCGGCAAGTGGACGGGCGTGCCTCTGAAACTGCTGCTCGACGGCGCCGGCCTCAGGCCGGAGGCGCGCTACATCGTCTTCCACTGCGCCGACGATTTTCGCGGCCAGCCTTATTATGAGAGCATCGACCTGATCGACGCCTTCCATCCCCAGACGATCCTCGCCTGGGGAATGAACGATCGGCCGCTGCCGGTGGGCCACGGCGCGCCGCTCAGGCTCCGCCTCGAGCGCCAGCTCGGCTACAAGATGGCCAAGTTCGTGATGCGGGTGGAGGCGGTGGACGATCTCGCGCGAATCGGGCGCGGCATGGGCGGCTATTGGGAGGATTCGGCCGGCTACCAATGGTATGCCGGCATCTGATCTTCAGGCGAGCGGCCCGATCGGCAGGGTCTCGACCATCTCTCCGGCGGCGGCGGGAGCGGCGCGCGGCAATCGCCGCACCAGCGCGTTGGCGGCGGCGAGCGGCGTTTGCAGGCTGCTGTCGAGGCGCGGGTCGGGCTCGACCTGCAGGCGGCCGTCGGGGCCGGCGCTGAGGCGCGCCCGCCAATAGACTTCCCGGCTCCCGCCCTCCGGCACGGCGCGGGTCAGCGCGGCGAAGACGGGCCCGCCGCCATCCTTCCGGCCGAGCAGGCAAAAAAGGAGTGGCTTCAGCAGCAGGTGCGCGCAGACGAAGGCGGAGGCGGGGTTGCCGGGCAGGCCGAGGACGAGGCGGCCGTCGGGAAGCCGCGCGTGCCAGCAGGGCTTGCCCGGCTGCACCGCGATCCGCTCGAAGAGCGTGCGCGCCCCCATCGCCTGGATCAGCGGCTTGAGCACGTCGCGCTCGCCGACCGAGGCGCCGCCGAGCGGAACGACGATGTCGGCGCCAAGGTCGGCCGCGCGCAGCGCTTCCTCGCACCGGGCGCGATCGTCGGGCAGGATCGGATGGCGGATCGGCACGCCGCCCCACGCGGTCACCAGCTCGGCCAGAGCGTAGCCGGCGGAATTGACGATTATCCCGGGCGCGAGCTCCGAGCCCGGCTCGCGCAGCTCGTCGCCCGAGGCGAGCAAGGCCACGCGCGGCCGGCGGCGAACCTCGAGCGCGCCGAGATTGGCGGCAGCGGCCAAGCCCAGACGGGCGGGAGTCAGCGCGTCTCCGGCACGGAGCAGAATCTCGCCTTCGCCGAAGTCGCAGCCGGCGGCGCGGACGAAGCTCGCCTCGCCCGGCTCTCCGGAAATCCGGATCCTGTCGCCGTCGCGCTCGACGATTTCCTGAACGACGATCCGGTCGGCGCCGGGCGGCACCACGCCCCCGGTGGCGATCTTCACCGCCGTTCCGGGCGTCAGCGAACCGGCGAAGGGGGCGCCCGCGGGCGCTTCGCCGATGACGGTCAGCACGCCGCCGGCTTTGGCGTCGCCGAAGCCGACCGCATAGCCGTCCATCGCCGATACCGGATCGGGCGGCTGATCCCGAGCGGCGGCGACGTCCGCGGCGAGGGTGCGGCCGCCGCATGACGCGATCGGCAGAGTCTCGGCTTCGACGGGGCGGACGGCCGCGAGCAGCAGCGCCCGCGCCTCATCCAGCGAGACCAGGCTCATCCGTCCCGCCGCCAGTCGCCCGACTTGCCGCCCTTTTTTTCGACCAGCTCGATCGCCTCGATGCGCATCCCGCGGTCGACGGATTTCAGCATGTCGTAGAGGGTGAGGCAGGCGATCGCGACCGCGGTCAGCGCCTCCATCTCGACTCCGGTCCGCCCGATTGTCCGGGCCTCGGCGGTGACCGAGAAGCCGGGCAGGGTCTCGTCGCGCGTGACGGTCACCGCGACCGCGGTCAGCGGCAGCGGGTGGCAGAGCGGAATGATCTCGCCGGTCTTCTTCGCCGCCATCACCCCGGCCAGCTCGGCGATCCGCGCGGCGTCGCCCTTGGGCGACAAAGCGAGATCGAGCGTCGCCGGCAGGCATCTCACCCGGCCGCGGGCGACCGCCGAGCGCGCGCTTTCGGCCTTGGCCGAGACGTCGACCATGCGCGGCCGGCCGGCTTCGTCGAAATGGCCGAGCTCGTCCGCCACCTTCATTCCTCCAGCCGCGGCATGATCTCGACCAGGTTGCACGGCCGGGTGCGCGCGTCGAGCTGCGGGGCGATGACTTCCCAGCCGTCGCGAACCGCGCCGCCCGAGCCGGGCAGACAGAAGATGAAGGTCCCGTTCGCGACTCCGGCGCAGGCGCGCGACTGGATCGTCGACAGGCCGACCGAGCGGAAGCTGGCATTGTGGAAGACCACCGCGAAGCCTTCGATCACCTTGTCGAACAGCGGCATCACCGCCTCGGGGGTCACGTCCCGTCCGGTGAGGCCGGTGCCGCCGGTGGTGACCACCGCATCGACCGCCGGATCGTCGGCCCAGGCCTTGACCGCGGCGCGGATCCGGTCCCTGTCGTCGGGCACGATCGCGCGCCCGGCGAGCATATGGCCCGCCGCCTCGATCGCGCCGGCGAGCCAGGCGCCGGAGCCGTCGCTCTCCGCCGTCCGCGTGTCGGAGACGGTGAGCACCGCGATCCTGACCGGCACGAAGCTCATCCCCATCGCGCCCTGTCCTCCACGTCCGAGACGCGCGCCTCGATCCAGCGCGGGCCGTCCGGGCCGTGCTCGCGCTTCCAGAACGGCGCTTCGGTCTTCAGCCGGTCCATCATGTAATCGACCGCATGGAAGGCGGCGCGACGGTGCGCCGCCGCCGCCGCGACGAACACGATCGGCTCGCCCGGCGCCAGCGCGCCGCAGCGGTGGACGATGACGAGCCCGGCGAGGCCGAAACGCGCGCGCGCCTCCTCCCCGATCGCCGCCACCGCTTTGGCGGTCAGAGCGGGATAATGGTCGAGCTCGAGGCTCGCGCCGTCTTCGCCCCGGACCAGACCGACGAACGAGACCACGGCGCCGGCGCCCGGCACACGGGCGGTGAAGGCCGCGAGCTCGGCGGCGGGATCGACCGGCTCGGCCTCGATCCGGATCATCCGCCGCTCATCGGCGGCAGGAAGGCGATCTCGTCGCCGTCGCCGACCGCCCGGTTTGCCGCCGTCATTTCGGCATTCACCGCGATTCTGACCGAGGGATCGCAAAGCTCCGGATGATCGCTGCCGAGCCAGGAGCGCACGGCGTCGGTGTCGCGGACATCGTCGGGGAGCGTCGCGGCCAAAGCGTTCGTGCCCACGGCATCCTGCAGCCGGCCGAAGAAAAGGATCGTCGCCATCGTCAGCCGCCCGTCACCGACATGTGGCGCTCGACGGCGGGGAGAGACCCCGGCCCCGGTATCGCGAAATCGTGACCCCGCGGCTTGCGGCCGATGGCGGCGTCGATCGCCGAATCGAGCAGCGAATCGTCCCCGGCGCGGGCGCGGAGCGGGGTACGCAGGTCCGCCTTGGCGCTTTGCCCGAGGCACAGGTACATCTCGCCAGTGCAGGTGACCCGGATGCGGTTGCAGCCGGTGCAGAAATTGCGCGTGAGCGGGGCGATGAAGCCGATCGTCCCCCCTTCTCCGGTGACGGCGTAGCGCGCGGGCCCGCCAGTGCGCCGGGCGAGGTCGGTCAGCGTCCAGCGCCGCTCGAACAGGCGGCGGACCTCGGTCAGCGGCACGAACTGATCGGCCCGGTCCGCCTCGACCGAGCCCATCGGCATGACCTCGATGACGGTCAGCTCGGCGCCCCGCGCGTGCGCCCATTCGGCGAGGGCGACGAGCTGGTGAAGATTGTCGCGGGCGAGCGCGACCGCGTTGATCTTGACCGCGAGGCCGGCGGCGAGCGCGGCGTCCACGCCGGCGATCGCGTCCGCGACCCGGCCGCCGCGGGTGATCCGGGCGTAGGTTTCGGGGTCGAGGCTGTCGAGCGAGACGTTGACCCGCCGAACGCCGCAGCGGGCGAGGCCGGCGGCATGCTCGGCCAGCCGGGTGCCGTTGGTGGTGAGGGTCAGCTCATCGAGCGCGCCGTCGCGAAGAAAGCGCGACAGGCTGCCGACCAGGTCCATGACGTCGCGGCGCACCAGCGGCTCGCCGCCGGTCAGGCGCAATTTGCGCACCCCCTTGCGGACGAAGGCGGCGGCGAGGCGGTCGAGCTCGGCGAGGCTGAGCAGATCGGCGCGCGGCAGGAAGGTCATCCGCGCGGGCATGCAATAGGTGCACCTGAGGTCGCAGCGGTCGGTCACCGACAGCCGCAAATAATTTATGGTCCGCCCGAACGGGTCGATCATGCGCCGGCTCCAAGGGTCTCGCCATAGAAGCGGATGGCCAGCCTCGCCGCAACATAGAGAATGAGGAGGGCGGTGAGAATACGGACATATTTGGGGTCGATCCGGCTGCTGCCGAGCGTCGCGCCGATCAGTCCGCCGGCGAGGACCGCCGGGAAGACCGGCCAGTAATCGGCGAGGATGGCGGCGCCGGCGCCACCGCCCTTGGCGAGCTGGCCGGCGAGCCCGGCGATCGAATTGGCGAGGATGAACACCGCCGAGGTGCCGGCGATCGCGCGCGGGCTCCCCCAGCGCAGCATGTAGAGCAGGGGCGCGAGGAAGATGCCGCCGCCGATCCCGACCACTCCGGCAAAGAAGCCGAGCGCTCCGCCCGCTACCGGCTCCACCCAGCGCGATCCGATTCGCGGCGGCCCGTCCCGCTGCCCGCGCGGCTGCCACAGCATCAACAGGCCGGCGGCGAACAGGGACAAAGCGAGCAGGCCGACGAAGACCAGCTCGGCCACGACCAGCCGGCCGCCGATCCAGGCGCAGGGAATGGACAAGGCGAAGAGCGGCCAGATCCGCCGCCAGTCGACATGGCCGCCCCTCGCGAACCGCCAGCTTCCCACCGAGACGACGAGGATGTTGCAGGCGAGGGCGATGACCGGCACCGCGCGATAGTCCGCGCCGGCAAGGACGAGCAGGGCGTTGTAGGTCGAGCCGCCGCCGAACCCCACGGCCGCGTAGAGCAGGGCGGTGACGAAGAAGAGAGCGGCAAGGCCCGGCATAAGCCCGTCTAGAGCAGGATCGTCATAGTTTGAATCTCGTCATTGCGAGGGCCCCGGCGAAAGCCGGGGGACGAAGCAATCCAGCCTCCGGCGTGCGAGCAGCTGGATTGCTTCGCTTCGCTCGCAATGACAATTCTGTCAAAGGCGATCGGGTCTTAGGCGCGGCGGCCGCGCAGATAGGTGGCGGCGACGGCGCGGTCGTCGCCCAGTATCTGCAGGGCGAACAGGCGGTCGTGCAGCGAGGCGCCGGCGCAGCGCCGGGCGAGCAAGGGGGTGGCGCCCTCGTCGAGGACGACGAAATCGGCCTCCTGGCCGGGCAGCAGCGCGCCGACCCGGTCGCCGATGCCGATCACCTGCGCGCCGCCGGCGGTGGCGAGATGAAGCGCGCGGAACGGATCGAGGCTGCTCCCCCTCAGCTGGCAGGTCCGGTAGGCCTCGCCGAGCGTGTGGAGCACCGAGAGAGTGGTGCCGGCGCCGATATCGGTGCCGATGCCGATCCGGACGCCGTGCCGATCCGCCAAAGCGAGATCGAACAGGCCCGAGCCCAGGAACATGTTGCTGGTCGGGCAGAAGGCGATGCCGGCGCCCGCCTCGGCCATGCGCGCCAGCGCCCGATCGCCGATATGGATGCAGTGGGCGAAAACCGACCGGGGGCCGACCAGGCCGAACCGGTCGTAGACGTCGAGATAGTCGGCGGCCTCGGGAAAGCGCTCGGCGACGAACGCGATCTCGCCCGGATTCTCCGAGAGGTGGGTGTGGACCAGCACGTCGGGGTGCGCGGCGACCAGCGCGCCGGCTTCGGCGAGCTGCCCGGCGCTCGAGGTGGGCGCGAAGCGCGGCGTGACCGCATAGCCGAGGCGCCCGCGGCCGCGCCATCTGGCGATCAATTCCTCGGTCTCGGCGCGGCCCGATTCGACGGTGTCGCGCAGGCCCTCGGGCCCCAGGTCCATCAGCACCTTGCCCGAGACGATCCGCATGTCGCGCTCGAGCGCGGCTTCGAAGAGCGCGTCGACCGAGCCCATATGGACGGTGGCGAAAACGAGCGCGCTGGTGGTGCCGTGGCGGATCAGCTCGTCGAGGAAGAAGGCGGCCACCGAATCGGCATGGCCGCGGTCGGCGAAGGCCTTCTCGGCCGGGAAGATATGGCGCTCGAGCCATTGCATGAGCTGCTCGCCGTGCGAGGCGATGCACTCGATCTGCGGATAATGGACATGGGCATCGACGAAGCCGGGGACGATCAGGCCGGCGAGTCGCTCGGTGTCGACGTCGGCGAACTCGTCGGCGTGCGGTCCGCAATAGGCGACGAGGCCGTCCTCGACCACCAGCAGGCCGTCCTCGAAATGGCGGATCGCCCCGGCGCCGGCGACGGCCGGATCGTCGGGAACGCTCAATATCTCGCCGCGGAAGGCCTTCATGCCGTGTTTCTCAGCGCGAGCAGCTGGGCGAGCGTCGCGATGGCGATGACTTCGGGCTCCTTGCCGGGGATTCCGGGCAGCCCGATCGGGCAGGTCAGGCGGCCATGGTCGATTCCGTCCTTCTGAAGCCGCGACAGGAAGCGCGCGCGCTTGGTTTGCGAGCCGATCAGGCCGACGAAGCGGGCGCGGCTGCCGAGCGCGGCGGCGGTGAGCCGATAATCGAGCCCGTGATCGTGGGTGAGGATCACCACCGCCGCGCCCGCGGGCGCCGCCGCTGCGCAGGCGACCATCTCCGCTTCGTCGGCGAGGACGACGCCGGGGGTTTCGGCCGCTTCCGGGCGGCTGTCGTGCCAGGCGAAGTGGAGCGGCAGGCCGGCGGCGCGCGCCGCGATCGCCCGGCCGACATGGCCGGCGCCGAACATGGTGACCGGCAGCAGATCGGTCTCCGCGGGCTCGACGAAGCGCGCGCCGGCAACGGGCAGAGGGCCGCGCGCCTCGGGCCGTTCGCCGTCCCGCCCGGCGACGCGACAGACCTTCTCGCCTAGCGTTACCTCGAACGGGCCGTCGCTTTCGGGAATTTCGTCCAGCCGCTCGACCATCAGCCGCACCCGGCCGCCGCAGCATTGGCCGAGCAATGGCCCCAGCGGATAGTCCTGCACGCGCCAGCTGCCCGGCGGGAGGGCGAGGATCGCGCGCGCCTGCTCAGTGGCCTGATATTCGAGCCGGCCGCCGCCAATCGTGCCCTTGAGGCCGGTCTCGGTCACGACCATGCGCGCGCCAGGGCCACGCGGGGCGGAGCCCTCGGTGGCGAGGATGGTGACGAGCGCCGCGGGGCCCTGACGCAGTGCTTCCCGCGCCTGTTGCGCCCAATCAGCCATCGCGGGCCCTCAGTTCCTCGATCGCGGCGAGGATGCGCTCGGGCGTGGCGGGGGCGTCGAGCTTCGGCAGCCCCTTGCCGGGCGCGGCGGCGGCGACCGCCCGGGTCAGCGCCGAGAAGACCGAGATGGCGAGCATCAGCGGCGGCTCGCCGACCGCCTTGGAGCGGTGGATCGTCGCCTCGACATTCTCGCCGCGCTCCCAGATGCGGATGTCCATGCGCGCCGGCCGGTCGCCCGCGGTGGGAATCTTGTAGGTCGAGGGGGCGTGGGTGAGCAGCCGGCCGCGCGCATCGAACACCAGCTCCTCGGTGGTCAGCCAGCCCATGCCCTGGATGAAGCCGCCCTCGATCTGCCCCATGTCGATCGCCGGATTGAGCGAGCGGCCGACGTCGTGGAGGATATCGACCGCGACCACGCGATGCTCGCCGGTAAGCGTGTCGATGACGACCTCGCTCAAGGCGGCGCCATAAGCGAAATAAAGGAACGGCCGGCCGCGATGGCTGGGCCGGTCATAGGCGATTTTGGGGGTCGAATAGAAGCCGGTCGCGGCGAGCGAGATGCGGGCGAGATGGGCGTTGCGGCAGAGCTCGGCGAAGCTCCAGCCCGCGGCGTCCGGCCGGGTCGCGGCGAAGGCGTCGAGGCGTGCCTTGATCGACTCGGCAGCATCCTTCGCGGCCATGCCGTTGAGGTCCGAGCCCGAAGAAGCGGCGGTGGCCGAGGTGTTGGGGACCTTGTCGGTGCGGGTCGCGCTGACCTTCACGTTCTCGATCGGCACCCCGAAGACGTCCGCGACCACTTGCGCGACCTTGATCATCAGCCCCTGGCCCATCTCGGTGCCGCCGTGATTCAAATGGATCGAGCCGTCGGCATAGACGAGGACCAGCGCGCCGGCCTGGTTCAAATGGGTGGTGGTGAAGCTGATCCCGAACTTGACCGGAGTGAGCGCGAGGCCCTTTTTGAGGATGCGATGCCCGGCGTTGAACGCAGCGACCGCCTCGCGCCGCTCGGCATAGCCGGCGCTCTCCGCCAGCTCGGCGACGATCTCGGGCGCGACATTGTCCTCGATCGTCATATGATAGGGGGTCACGTCGCGGCCCGGGCCGTAGAGATTGGCCTGGCGAACGGCGAGCGGATCGAGGCCGAGCGAAGCGGCGATCGCGTCCATCACCCGCTCGATCGCCATCATCCCCTGCGGCCCGCCGAAGCCGCGGAAGGCGGTGTTCGAGACGGTGTGGGTCTTGAGGCGGTGCGAGACGATCTCGACCGCGGGCAGATAATAGCAATTGTCGGCGTGGAACATCGCCCGGTCGTTGATCGCGAGGCTCAAATCGGCGGTGGCGCCGCAGCGCGAGGCCAGCACGATCTTTATGCCCTCGATCCGCCCCTCGCCGTCGAAGCCGACATCATAGTCGGCGGTGAAATCGTGGCGCTTGCCGGTCATCGCCATATCGTCGTCGCGGTCGGCGCGGATCCTGGCCGGGCGCCCCGTCTTCGCCGCGACCAGCGCGCAGGCGGCGGCATAAGCGGCGGCCTGGGTCTCCTTGCCGCCGAAGGCGCCGCCCATCCGGCGGACCTCGACGGTCACGTCGGCGCTCCTGAGGCCGAGCAAGGCGGCGATCAGATGCTGGACCTCGCTCGGGTGCTGGGTCGAGCTGGCGACATGGATCTGCCCGGCTTCGCCCGGAACGGCGAGCGCGGCCTGGCCTTCGAGGTAGAAATGCTCCTGCCCACCCATGGCGACGGTGCCCTGAAGGCGGTGGGGGGCAGAGGCGAGCGCGGCCTGGGCGTCGCCGCGCGCCATGATCTGCGCGTCCTCGAGCTGCGATCCCGCATCGAGCGCCTCGGCGATGGTGACGAGCGCAAGGAGCGGCTCGGTTTCGACCTTCGCCAGCCGCGCGGCGGCGCGCGCGGCGCGATTGCTCGTCGCGGCGACGACGAAGAGGGGCTGGCCGGGGTAGAGGATCTCTTCTTCGGCGAAGAGCTTGTCGTCGTGCCAGACCGGGCCGACATTGTTCTCGCCGGGAATGTCGGCGGCGGCGAACACCGCGACCACGCCGGGGGCGGCGCGGACCTCGGCGAGATCGAGCCCGGTCAGCCGCGCATGGCCGTCGGTGGCGAGGCCGAAGGCAAGGTGGAGCATGCCCGGAAGATCGGGCAGATCGTCGACATAGAGCGCGCTGCCGGCGACATGGCCCCCGGCGCTGTCGTGGCGGAGCGGGCGGGCGACCTCAGGCATCGGTGAGGCTTTCGGGCTCGAGTAGGAGCGCGCGCAACACATTGGCGGCGGCGGCGAGGCGGTATGCGGCCGATCCGCGCAGGTCGCTGAGCGGCCGATAATCCTGCGCCAGCGCCGCGGCGGCAGCTCCGATCGTTTCTTCGGACCAGGGCTTGCCGGTCAGCGCCGCCTCGCAGGCGGGGGCGCGGGCGGGGATTGCGGCCATGCCGCCGAACGCGATTCGGGCCGCCGCGACGACGCCGCCCTCGACGCGCAGCGCGAAGGCGCCGCAGAGCGCGGAAATGTCGCTGTCGAAACGCTTGGAGAGCTTGACGATGCGGATCATCGCAGCGGCGGCGGGGCGGGGGATGCGGACGCTTTCGACGAACTCGCTTGGGCGGAGGTCCTGCTTGCCGTAGGCGAGGAAGAAATTTTCGAGCGGCATGGTCCGGCGCTCGCCGCCCTTGCGCAGGACCAGCTCGGCGCCGAGCGCGATCAGGGCGGGCGGCATGTCGCCGATCGGCGAACCGTTGGCGATATTGCCGCCGATCGTGCCCGCGTTGCGGACCTGGAGGCCGCCGATGCGGCGGACAAGCTCGCCGAGATCGGGGTGGAGGCGGGCGAGCGCCTCCTTCGCCTCGGAATAGCGGACGGCCGCGCCGAGCGTCAGCGAGTCCGCGTCCTCCTCGATCTGCCTGAGATCGGCGATGTCGCCGATAAAGACGGTCGGGCCAAGATCCTGGAGACCCTTGGTCACCCACAGGCCGACGTCGGTGGCGCCGGCGACGATGCGCGTTTCGGGATGCGCGACGAGGAGGTCGGCCAGTTCGTCGGCACTGGCGGGATGGCCGTAAGCGGGCTGCAGCGCGCGCAGCGCCGCGACGGTTTCGCTGTCGTCCGTGGGTTGGCGCGGGTTGGCCTCGCCGGCGTCGAGGATCGGGCCGTAGCCGGTGCAGCGGCAGAGGTTGCCGGCGATGACGTCCTTCACCGGTGTTCCTTCCGTCCCGAGCGCGCCGATGCTTCGGCCGTAGAGCGACATGACGAAGCCCGGCGTGCAGAAGCCGCATTGCGAGCCGTGACCGTCGGCCATCGCGCGCTGGACCGGGTGGGCGCCGCCGAGGCTCTCGACCGTCTTCAGCGCCTTGCCGTCGAGCATCGGCAGGAAGAGAATGCAGGCATTGACCGCGCGCCACTTGACCGCGTCGCCGTCGAGCGCGCCGACCATCACGGTGCAGGCGCCGCAATCGCCCTCGGCGCAGCCTTCCTTGGTGCCGGTGCGGCGGAGCGTGTAGCGGAGATAATCGAGGACGGTAGCGGTGGGATCGGACGCCTCGGCCTCGATCACTTCGCCGTCGAGGAGGAAGCGGATCATCTCGGGCTCCCCGCCGCGATCCAGGCGCCGAGCCGCTGCCGCTCGGCCGGGGTCATGCGGGTGACATTGCCCAGCGGCATCACCTGGGTGTCGACCGCCACCGCCTTGATCCGCGCCGAGACGGCGCTGACATGCTCGAAGCTGTCCAGCGTCACGCCGCGCGGCGGCGACTCGACATTGTGGCAGCCCGCGCAATGAACGGTCAGTATCGGCGCGATCTCGGCATAAGTGACATGCTGGGCCGGCCCCGCGGCGCTGCGCCCGCCTTTCTCCCGGCTGACATAAGCGACGCTGGCGAGCGCGAGCGCCGCCGCCAGGGCGATGGCCCGGCCCGTCGGCCGGCCGCGGCCGCGCAGGTTGAAGACATGGCGGACGGCCACTCCGGTCAGGCCGAGCAGGGCGAGCACCGCCCAGGGCCGGCCGGCGCCATAGGTCATCGGATAATGCGAGCTGATCATGATGAACAGCACCGGCAGGGTCATGTAATTGTTGTGCAGCGAGCGCTGCTTGGCGGCCGCGCCCAGCGCCGGATCGGGAGTGCGGCCGGCGACCAGATCGGCGACGACCTTGCGCTGGTTGGGAATGATGATGAAGAACACATTGGCGACCATCGCCGTGCCGATCATCGCCCCGACATGCATATAGGCCGCGCGCGCATTGAACAGGCTGTCGAGCAGCGAGGCGGCAAACAGCAAACAGGCGAACCAGAAGGCGCCGAGCGCGAGGTTGCTCGACCCCACCGGCGAGCGGCACAGCCCGTCATAGACCAGCCAGCCGAGCGCCAGCGAGGCGAGGCCGATGGCGATGCCCTGGGCGGGGCTCAGCGCCGCCTTGACCGGATCGATCAGGAAGCTCGCCGCGCCGACATAATAGATCAGCACGAGCAGCGAAAAGCCGCTGATCCAGGTGAAATAGGCCTCCCATTTGAACCAGTGCAGCTCGTCCGGCATCTGCGCGGGCGCCACTTGATATTTCTGGTTGTGGTAGAAGCCGCCGCCGTGGACCGACCACAATTCGCCCGAGGCCTCGCCCTCGGCGACCGCCTTCAGATGGTTGTCGAGCCAGACGAAATAGAAGGACGAACCGATCCAGGCGATGCCCGCGGTCAGGTGAAGCCACCGCAAGCCGAGATTGAGCCATTCGGACCAGTCGAACGCCATCGTTCAGCTGCCCCGGTAGGTCGAATAGGAATAGGGCGAGACGAGCAGCGGCACATGATAATGGCCGGCCTCCGCGGCGATGCCGAACTCGACCGCCACCTCGTCGAGGAAGGGCGGGTCGGGCAGAATGACGCCGGCGCCGCGGAAATAATCGGCCACCGCAAAGCGGAGCGTGTAGCGCCCGGGAGCGAGCGCGCCCGGCGCCAGGCCGGGGCAGCGGCCGTCGGCGTTGGTGGTGCCCCGCGCGATCTCGCCGCCGGCGCCGCTCAGCACCACCGCCAGGCCCGCCGCCGGCCGGCCGTTCATGGTGTCGAGAACGTGGGTGCTGAGCGTGGTCATGGCGTGCCCTCCAGTCGCAGCCGGACGATCTCGCCGATCTCGTCGAGCGCGTTGGCGATCTCGGCGTCGCGGTCGTTGGCGAGGCGGCGCTCCATCGCGGCGAGGATGCCCGCTTTGTCGGTCAGGCGCACGCAGATGATGAAGGGAAAGCCGAATCTCTCCCGATAGGCGGCGTTGAGCGCGTGGAAGCGGTCGAACTCGGCTCGGCTGAGCCGGTCGAGCCCGGCGCTTGCCTGCTCGGCGGCGCTGGCCTCGGTGAGGCTGCCGTCGATCGCGGCCTTGCCGGCGAGCTCGGGGTGGGCGCGGATCAGGGCGAGCTGCTCCTCGCGCGCGGCGTCGCGGACGACGGCCATCAGGTCGGCATGGCGGTCGCCCGACGACGGGCGGGCATCGGCGCGCGCCTCCACCCAGGGCGAATGTTCGAACAGGTCGGTCATCGCGCGAGCCGCCCGATCAGCCGCAGCCGGCTGACGCCGCCGTCGGGGACGATGTTCAGCCGCACGAAGCGGACCGCGCCGAGATCGGCGAGGCCGTCCCTGAACACGTGAACCTTGTCCGCCGCCAGCTTCGCTTCGGGGAGAAGCACCGGCCAGCCTTCCGAGGCGGCCGCGATCTCTTCGGGCGAGCCGCTCGCGCCTGCCGCCGCCTGGAGGAAGCAGCGGTCCGGATAATTGCCTTTGAAATGGGCTGTGTCGACGACGACCTCCTCGATCCGTCCCGGCGCGCCGAGCTCGAGCACCGCCCAGTCGTGGCCGGGCTCGCGCCGCCGCCGCGTCTCCCAGCCGTCGCCCATGTTGACGCCGCGGCCGGGCGCGGTGAGGTTTTCGATCCGGCCGTAATGCTCGTCATTGGCGATGATGCCGCGGCCGCCATTTTCCATGGCGAGCAGGTCGATGGGCGTGTCGGGGTCGACGCTCGACCAATCCTTGGCGACCCGGCCCCAGACGCGCAGCCGCGCCACGCCGCCGTCGGGAAAGATGTTGAGGCGGACATGCGTGGCCGGCTCGTCATGTTCGACCGGGAAATAGGCGCGGTCGTCGCCGTTCAGCGCGAGCCGGCCGGTGACCCTGGTCCAGCCCTCGGCCGGCACTCTTTCGCCGCTCCGGCAGAGCTCGATCTCGGCGCCGGGCGGATAATTGCCGGTGAAGTGCCTGGTGTCGACCTCGAAGCCGGCGACCAGCCCCGGCACGCCGAGGCGGATCACGCACCAATCGTGGCCGCCCGTCCGTTTGCGCCGGCTCTCCCAGCCGTCCATCCACTTGCCGTTCTCGTCATATTTGTCGGGGATGAACCGGGGTTCGGCGGGGTCGATCAGGCGCGCCTTGTCGGCGAAGAAATCGTCGGTCGCGAAGACCACTTCCGCCCCCAGCCGGGGCTGGGCGAGGTTCACATGATGCCGGCGCAGCTCCTCAAACATGGGGATGTGCCGCGCGCCAGTGACGCGCGATGTCGATGCGCCGGCAGAACCAGACGTCCTGGTGGCCGAGGGCGTGCCTGAGGAACCGTTCGAGCCCGGCGAGCTTGCCCGGCCGCCCCGCGAGCCGGCAGTGCAAGCCCACCGACATCATCTTCGGCCGCTCTTCCCCTTCCGCGTAGAGGACGTCGAAGGTGTCGCGAAGATAGGCGAAAAACTGGTCGCCGGTCTGCATGTTCGCCGAAGCGAAGCGCATGTCGTTGGTCTCCAGCGAATAAGGGACGATGAGGTGGCTCCTCCCCGCCGCCTTCGTCCAGAACGGCAGATCGTCCGAATAATCGTCGGCGTCGTAGAGGAAGCCGCCCTCCTCCGCGACGATCCGGCGCGTGTTGGGGCTGGTCCGGCCGGTGTACCAGCCGAGCGGGCGCTCGCCGGTCAGGCGGGTGTGCGCCTCGATCGCGCGCGCCATGTCGGCGCGCTCCTCGGCTTCCGGCACGTTTTGATAGTTGATCCACCGCCAGCCGTGCGAGGCGATCTCGTGGCCGGCCTCGAGAAAGGCCTCCACCACCGCCGGATTGCGCTGCATCGCCAGCGCGACGCCGAACACGGTCAGCGGCACATCGTAGCGCGCGAACAGCCGCAGCAGCCGCCAGACGCCGGCGCGCGCGCCATATTCGTAGATTTGCTCCATGCTCATGTGCCGGGCGCCGGGCACGGGGGCCGCATTGGCGATGTCGGAGAGGAAGATCTCGGCCCCGGGATCGCCGTCCAGGACATTGGCCTCGGCGCCCTCCTCATAGTTCAGCACGCACTGGACGGCGATCCGCGCGCCGCCCGGCCATGAAGCATGGGGCGGCGTGCGGCCGTAGCCGGCCAGATCGCGGGGGTAGCTATCCTCAGTCAAATGCACCGCCTATCAAGCATGGCAGGATGAAGCGGAGCCAGGCCCCGCACAAGGGAGAAAGATGCGCGAGCTGACCCCCGAGCCGCTGACCGCCGAAGCCTTCGCAGCCTTCGGCCGCGTGATCGAGGCGTCCGACGCCGCGGCGAAGCTCGACATCAACCAGGGCCACGCGGTGCGCTACGACCGGCTCGCCGAGATCGACGTCGCCGACGGCGGCGGCACCGGCGTCATCAGCCTGTTCCGCGCCCGGCCGCTGGCCGAGTTGGTGCTGCGCGTGTTCGAACGCCACCCGCTCGGCAGCCAGAGCTTCGTCCCGCTGAGCGGGCGGCCCTACCTCGTCGCGGTCGCCCCCGCCGGCGATTTCGACCCCGCCCAAATCCGCCTGTTCCGCGCCGAGGGGCACCAGGGCATCCATTACCGCAAGGGCACCTGGCACCACTTCCTGCTGGTGCTCGAAGCCGACAGCGACTTCCTCGTCATCGACCGCGCCGGCCCCGGCGACAATTGCGAGGAAATCGCGCTCGGGCCCGACGACGAGGTTCGGGTGAGGCGCGAACCCTAGATCACGACGAAGTCCGAAGCCGTGAGCGTCGGGATGTTGCTCAGCGTCGCGACGAGCACCGCGGCGTTGCTCCCGGTTCCGTCGTCGTCCCAGTACAGCTTCCCGTCGTCGGTGTCGAAGAGGAACTGGCCGCTCGCATCCGTCGCCGTCGGGTCCGACCCCGAGACCAGCGAAACCGATCCGCCCGCGACCAGGCCGCCGCCGAAATTGCTGGCCAGGATCTGGATCAGGTCGCTGCCGCTGACGAAGTCGGTGATCTCGTCCGGTCCGTCGGCGACCGACTCGAAGGAGAAGGTGTCGGCGCCGGCGCCGCCGGTCAGCACGTCGGCGTTGAAGCCGCCGGTCAGGAGATCGTTGCCGCCGCCGCCGTCGAGGCTGTCGGCGCCCTCGCCGCCCGACAGGACGTCGTCGTCATTGCCGCCGGCGAGGCTGTCGTTGCCGGATTCCCCGGTCAGATTGTCGAGGCCGTCGCCGCCCGACAATTGGTCGTCGCCATTCTCGCCGAACAGGATGTCGTTGCCGGCTTGGCCGAGCAGCTGGTCGCTGCCGTCGCCGCCCGCCAGCTGGTCGTCGTCATTGCCGCCGTCGAGATAGTCGTCGTCCTCATTGCCGTAGAGATTGTCCATGCCGTCGCCGCCATAGATGAAATCGGCGCCGGCCAGGCCGAAGGCGGAATCCGCGCCGGCGAACGCATTGATCGTGTCGCCGCCGACCGTGCCTTCCAGGAAATCGTCTCCCGCCGTGCCGTTGATCGTCTCGCCCGCCGGCACGCCTCCGCCAGGATCGTAGCCAGGGTCGAAATTGGCGGCGGTGAAGTTGGCCACGGTGGTGTTCTGGAAGACGACCAGCGTCTGCCAGCTCGCGCCGCCGGCGGTGCCGTCCCGGTCCCATTGGAGCTCGGTGCCCGAGCCGCTCTGCTGAAGCCGCAGGAAGCCGCTCGATCCAAACGGGTTGGAGCTACCGTCCCAGCCCTGGAGCAGGGAGAGCAGCGCGCCGTCGGCGCCCGTCAGCCGGAAGACGTCGCCGCCGCCGCCGGTCGTGAAGTCAGTGATCGTGATCGCCGCCGTTCCGACGTCCGCATAAGCGAGCTCGATCGTGTCGCTGCCGGTGCCGGTGGTGATCGTGCTCGCGGAGGTGCGATAATAATGGATGATGGTGTCGTTGCCGTCGCCGCCGTTGATCGTCTGTGCGCCGTCGGATGAGCCGGCGGTGATCTGGTCGTCGCCGAGGCCGCCGACAAAGCTGTTGACCCCGATGAAGTCGGACAGGACGTCCCCCCCGTCGCCGCCGTCGAGGCTGTCGTTGCCTTCGCCGCCCAACAGGGTGTCGCCGTCGTTGCCGCCCGTGAGGGTGTCGTTGCCGGCGTCGCCGCTCAGATAATCGAAGCCGTCGCCGCCCGACAGCTGGTCGTCGCCATTGTCGCCGACGATACTGTCGAAGCCGGCCTGACCGAGCAGCTGGTCGTTGCCGTCGCCGCCGGAGATCTGGTCGTCGCCGAGGCCGCCCTGGATGAGGTCGTTGCCGCCCTCGCCATTGAGGACGTCGAAGCCGTCGCCGCCGTCGATCTGGTCGGCGCCAGCGCGGCCGAAGACGAAATCGTTGCCGCCGAGCGCATTGATGACGTCATCGCCGATCGTGCCGGTCAGCGTTTCGCCGTTGGCGGTGCCGGTGATCGTCTGGCCCGGCGGTGCGGATCCGTCGGGCGGGTAGCCGGGCACGAAATTGGCATCGGTGAAATTGCCGGCGGTGGTGTTCTGGAAGACGACGAGGGTCTCCCAGCTCGCGCCGCCGGCGGTGCCGTTTTGGTCCCACTGGAGCACGGTGTCGGCGCCGTTCTGCTGCAATCGCAGGAAGCCGCTCAAGCCGAATGGATTGGAGCTGCCGTCCCAGCCGGAGAGCAGGGTCAGCAGCGCCCCGGCGTCGCCCTCGAGCCGGAATATGTCGCCGCCGGCGCCGGCGGTGAAATCGGTGACGGTGATCGTTGCCGTCCCCTGGTCCGCGTAGGCGATTTCGATAGTATCGATGCCAAGACCGGTGGTGATCGTGCTCGCCGAGCTGCGATAATAATGGACGATCGTGTCGTTGCCGTCGCCGCCGTCGATGGTCTGCGCCCCGTCGGTGGAATCGGCAGTGATCTGGTCGTCGCCGGCGCCGCCGTTCAGCACGTTGGTGCCGAGGCCGCCCGACAGAATATCCTGGCCGTTGCCGCCGCTCAGCGTGTCGTCGCCATCGCCGCCGCTGAGATTGTCGTCGCCGTCGCCGCCCGACAGCTGGTCATCGCCATTGTCGCCGAAGACGGCATCGTTGCCCGCCTCGCCGGACAATTGGTCGTTGCCGTCGCCGCCCGACAGGAAGTCGCCGTCATTGCCGCCCGCAACGACGTCGTTGCCGGCCTCGCCGCTCAGGGAGTCGCTGCCGTCCCCGCCCGACAGCTGGTCGTTGCCATTGTCGCCGGAGACACTGTCATTGCCGGCCTGGCCGGACAGCTGGTCGCTGCCGTCGCCGCCCGTCAGGACGTCATCGTCATTGCCGCCGGTGATGACGTCGTTGCCGGCGTCGCCGCTGAGGATGTCCGAGCCGTCGCCGCCATCGACGAGATCGGCGCCGCCCAAAGCGGAGACGCTGTCGTCGCCGCCGAGCGCGGTGATGATGTCGTCGCCGGCCGTGCCGGTCAGCGTATCGTCGCCCGGCGTGCCGACGATCACGGCGCCCGGGTCGTCCTCGCCCTCGACCGTGATCGTGACGGTGGAGGTCGATTGGGCGCCATGCTCGTCCTCGATCGTATAGTCGACGATCACTTCCGCGGTCTCGCCCTCGGCGAGATAGTCGAAGTCGGTGCCCGGATCGAACTGGACCTGGTTGGCGACGACCGAGGCGGTGCCCTGGCCGGCGGGCGCCGAGGCGGCGATGACGGTCAGGATCGCGCCATTGTCGACGTCGCTGTCGTTGGCGAGGACGTCGATCAGGACGATTTCGTTCTCGCCGGTCTCGGCCGTATCGGGATTGGCGGTCGGCGCGTCGTTGACCCCGGCAATGTGGAAGACGAGCGTGCCGGTGTCGCTGCCGTCATTGTCGGTGACGGTGTAGTTGAAGCTGTCGGTGACGTTCTGCCCCTCGGCCAGCGCCTGGGCCGAGGCGAACAGGGTATAGCTGTAGGTGCCGTTCGCATTGAGCGTCAGCGTGCCGTAGGTGCCGGTGAAGGTGCCGCCGGTGACGGTCAGCGGGTCGCCGTCGAAATCGAAATCGTTGTTCAGCACGCCCGCCGCGCCGCTATTGTAGATATCGGCGTTCTCGTCGATGAAGACATGGTCGTCGCCGGCGACCGGGGCGTTCTTGCCGCTGCCGATGTCGATCACCCGGTCGGCGAAGACCAGCCGCTCGACGTTGATCACCCGGTCGTGGCCGTCGGCGCCGGTGCCGCCGAGATGCAGGATGTGCAGATAGCCGGCCGCTGCGAAGAAGGAATATTCGTCGATCGGACCGGAATAATAGGCGATGTCGAAACCGTTGAGGCCGTCGATCAGGTCGTCCCCGGCGCCGCCATTGAGATTGTCGGCGCCGTTGTCGCCGGAGAGCTGGTCGTTGCCGTCCTCGCCGAACAAAGTATCGACGCCGTTGCCGCCGGAGAGGATGTCGTCGCCGCCGCCGCCGAAGATGATGTCGACGCCGTTGCCGCCGCTGATCGTGTCGTTGCCGCTGGTGCCGGTATAGGTCGTCACGTCGAATCCTCCCCGCTTTTTCGGCGATCAGACACAGCGCGCACCTGCATTTCTCTTGAAGAGAGAGCTAAACGAAACCGTAATGATGCTGGTGCGGCGGCTCCCGATCTAATTCCGTTGTGCAGAACCGAACCTGGAAAAGCGGAGCAACGCGTGTCCGTCGTTGACTTCTTCGCGAAGCGACTCGTCCCTCCGGAACTGCCTGGACCTGTCGATAGTGACTCGCGACGCGATGAGTGTCCAGAGTGGGAAGAGCTGGCCGCGACAAATTTTTGGAAGGGCCGCGGATCCGGCCGGCTGTCACCCCGCCGACAGCCAGACGAAGCGCGCGACGAACAGGGCCGCAAGCACGAATAGCAGCCAGTCGGCCCATGCGATCCTGCCGCGCAGCAGCTTGAGCAGCGCATAAGCGGTGATCCCGAACGCGAGCCCGTTGGCGATCGAGAAGGTCAAAGGGATCATCGCCATGGTGAGGAAGGCGGGGATGGCGATTTCGGGATCGTCCCAGGCGATGTCGGCGAGCGGCGCCATCATCAGCGCGCCGACCAGGATCAAGGCGGGCGCGGTGGCGGCGAGGGGGACGAGCTGGGCGTAGGGCGCGACGAACATCATCAGCAGGAAGAGCAGGCCGGTGACGATCGCGGTGATCCCGGTGCGGCCGCCCGCCTGCACGCCGGCGGCGCTTTCGACATAGGAGGTGACGGTGCTGGTGCCGGCGAGGCTGCCGAAGATGGTCGCGATCGAATCGGTGAAGAGGATGCGGTTCAATTTGGGGATGCGCCCGTCCTCGCCGATCAGCCCGGCGCGGCGGGTCACCCCGACCAGGGTGCCGATATTGTCGAACAGATCGACGAACAGGAAGACGAACAGGATCTCGAACAGCCCGATCCCGTAGCGGCCCGAAAAGACCCCGGCGAGGTCGAGCCGGAAGGCGGTCTCGGAGATCGCATTGAGGTCGTAGGGCTGCGGCGCGAACCGGACCAAACCGAGCGCCCAGCCGGCGAGCGTGGTGGCGATGATGCCGATCAGGATCGCGGCCCTGACCTTCCACGCCGCCAGCGCGGCGGTAACGACCAGCCCGAACAGGGCGAGCGCGGCGCCCGGCGCGTGAAGATCGCCGAGCGTCACCGAGGTCGCCGGGCTGGTGACGACGATGCCTGCATTCTTGAGGCCGATCAGCGCGATGAACAGGCCGATTCCGCCCGCCACCGCGGCGAACAGATGCGGCGGGATCGCGGCGATGATGAGCTGGCGGACGCCGGCGAAGGTCAGTACCAGGAAAGCCACGCCCGAGATGAACACGCAGCCCAGGGCCACCGGCCAGGGCACCCCCATCGCCTGGACGACGGTGAAGCTGAAATAGGCGTTGAGCCCCATGCCCGGGGCCAGAGCGAGGGGCACGTTGGCGGTGACGCCCATCAGGATGGAGGCGAAGCCGGCGGCGAGGCAGGTCGCCGCCGCGACCGCGGCGACCGGCATTCCGGCCTGGCCCAGGATCGCCGGATTGACCAGCACGATATAGGCCATGGTCAGGAAGGTGGTGACGCCCGCCAGGATTTCGGTGCGCAGGTCGCTGCCCCGCGCCTCGAGCGCGAATCGGCGTTCGAGCAGGCCCTTCTGTTCCGCTTCCTTCGCCATCGCCGCGCCCCCTTTTCGCGCTCGCAGCTTAGCGCAGCGGAGTGGCAACGGAAGCCCGCGGCGGCCGCGACCGGCTTTTTCGCTAAACCATGCCGGGACTTGCCCGATCTATTCCTGGACGAGCGCAATATCTGCGCCGTCGATCGATCGATGGGGTGGTCCAATGGTCGCTATCGTTACCGGCAAGGGCGTCGGGCTCGAGCGCAGCTCGGCCTGGGTATTGGGATCGAACGGACAGATCGGCTCGCCGTCCCAGGGCCGCGCGGGCGAGGACGTCTTCGTCAACGCGGCGACCGGCAACCTCGTCATCACCCGCCACGACGAATTTCTGATCGGCCGCGGCCCGGACGTCTCGATCGACCGGACCTACAACAGCCAGGGCGACCTTTCCGACGACAATGGCGACAATTGGCGGATGGGCGTCTACCGCAAGGTCACCGGCCTTTCCGGTACCTACGGCGCCTCCGGCTCGACCGTGAAGCGGATCGACTGGGACGGATCCGACACGCTCTACACGTGGAACGCGACCTATATCGATTCCACCCATGGCGCCTATGTCGCGACCGACGGCGAAGGCGCGTACGACATGCTGGTCCGCGCTTCGGGCGTGTGGACCTGGACAGACGGCACCACCCAGATCACCGAATCCTACGACGACAATAATGGCGGCCGGATCACCGCCCGGACGGACACCGACGGCAACGGCCTCACCTACAGCTATACCGGCAATCTGATCACCCGAGTCACCAACTCCAACGGCGCGGCGACCGACGATTATACCGACATGGTCTACGGCGGCACCGGCGGCAACCAGCTGCTCAAGCTCGAGACCCATGCCGGCGGCACGCTGACGCGCATCTATTATACGTACGACGCCTACAACCGGCTGTCGCAGGTCAAGGTCAACCTCAACCCCACCGACAATAGCGACACCAGCGGGACCAACTACACCACCACCTACACTTACACCGACACCACCGGTAAGCGCGTCGCCTCGATCACCCAATCCGACGGGTCGCTGATCCAGGTCTCCTACGTCCTGGTCGGCTCGACCTACAAGGTTTCGGCGCTGAGCCAGCGGGCGGGCTGGGGCTTCGACCGGGTGACGACCTTCAGCTACCAGACCGACAGCACGATCGTCACCGACACGCTGGGCCAGCGGACCACGCTCTTTTACGACGCCAACAAGAACCTCGTCCGGATCGTCCTTCCCGCGGACACGGCGGGCACGCCGCGGATTCACTCCTTCACCTACAATTCAAATGGCGATCTCCTCTCGGCCTCGCTCGGGCAGAACGACATGATGACCTATTCGTACGACGCGCACGGGAACCTGCTCACGCAGGCCGACCGCGCCGGCGATTACGTGGTCCGAACCTACGACAGCAAAAACCACATGCTGACCGAGCGGCGCTACGTCACCCCCTATACGTCGTCCGGCGAGACCGGCACGCCGATGACGACCCGCTATGCCTACGACACGCTCGGCCATCTGCGCTACGTCGTCACTCCCGAAGGCTTCGTCACCGAACATAGATACGAGACCAACCCGGCCAATCTCGGCCACGGCGAGCGGATCGCGACGATCGACTATGCCGCGAACGCCTATGACGTCTCCGGTCTCGCCTACAACGCCACCATCTCGGAAAGCGCGCTCAACACCTGGGTCGCCGGAATCGGCGACAAGAGCACGACGAGGCGAACCCAGTTCGAATATGATTATCGCGGCAACCTCGCGGCGGAGAAGAGCTATTCGAAGCTGCTGTCGACCGGCCTGTTCGACACCAGCTCCGAGCTCAGCCAGACCACCTATGTCTACGACCAGGCCGGCAACCTGCTCAGCAAGCTGGTCAACGGCTCGACCGCCACCGAGACCTTCCTCTACGACGGGCTCAACCGGATCGTCTCGTCGACCGACTTCAACAATGTGACGACGACGGTCGCGTTCAACGACGCGGCGCGCTCGACGATCGTCTCGCTCGCCAACGGCCTCGTCCAGACCTCGCTCTTCGGCTATGCCGGCGAGCTGCTCACCTACACCGAGTCCGGAACCGGGATCAGCGCCGGCAACTCCTTCGTCTACGATGGCCTCGGGCGGCTCGTGGTGAAGTTCGACGCCCTCTGGCAGCCGGAGATCTACCTCTACGACGCGCTCGGACAGAAGGTCGCTTCGGTCGATTCCGACGGCTCGGTCACCGAATATCGCTACGATGCGCGCGGCGACCTCAGCAGCACGACCGCTTACGCCAACAGGCTGAGCGCCGAGATGGTGGCCTATCTGGCGGACGATCCGACCGCCTATCCCCTCGTGGAGATTATTCCGCTCGCCAGCGCGGACGACCGCTGGACCTGGCAGGTCCATGACGACGCCCATCGCCTGGTCCAGACGATCGACGGCACCGGGGCGACGACGATCTACGCCTACGACGCCGCGTCCCGCCTGGTCTCGACCAAGCAATATGCGACGCCCTTGTCCCAGTCGGTGGTGGCCGGCCTCAAGGCGGCCGCCGTCCCCTATAACATCCTGACGATCGAGGACGAGGAAGACTGGGGTTGGACCGCGCCCGGCCTTACCGTCGCCAGCGCGGGATGGATAGACGGCTACGCCGCCTACAAATTCACCGGCAACGGTTATTACGACGCCATCGACACGATCGACGAGATTTCCGCTTATGCCGGCGACGTGCTCACCATGTCGGTTTCGATGCTGGCCGTCGGCACCAACACCACCCACGATTTCGGAATCTGGACCGACTGGGAAAGCCCCTATGAATGGGGTTTCGCGATGGACGTCGTTATCATGTCCGGGCCCGGAACCCTGACCAAGCTGTCGGGCGGCCAATACCGGATAAGCGGCCTTTCCACCACCGAGGCGACCCGTCTCGCGATGGTCCGGACGTTCACTTCGGACCAGCTCATCCGGCCCCGCTTCTGGCTCGCCGAATGGAACGCCCAGCAGATGCAGCACTATACCGGTGGCCTGTCGATCATTCTGGCCGGGCCGGTGATGACGCGGACGCAGACGGGAGTCACCCACGTTCCCGCGACCGACGCCGCCAACGACCGCGTCTCGCGCAATTTCTACGACCGGGACGGCCGGCTGACCGGGACCCTCGACGCCGAGGGCTATCTGACCCAGATCGTCTACGACAAGGCCGGGCGGAAGATCCGGACGATCGCTTATTCGGGCGCCACCGCCACGACCTACCGCGCGAGCGGGACCTTCGCCCAGCTGCTCGGCAGCGTCACCGTCGATAATGCCAGGGACATCCGCAAATACTTCGTCTACGATGCCCGCGGCATGCTCCGCGCCGAGATCGACGGCGAGGGCGACCTCACCCGCTACGCTTATACGCCGCTCGGCGACATCAGCGAGACCGTCACCGGCCAGAAGCTCGATCCGGCGACCCTGCTGACCACGCCGCCGACCTTCGCCAATCTGCCCGCGGCGCCCTCCGGCACGATCCTCGAGACGACCAGCTACACCCGCAATCATTACGGCCAGCCGCTCACCGAGACGAAGAGCCTGACCGGCAGCACCAGCACGGTCACGACCTACGTCTACGACAGCATGCGGCGGCTGGTATCGACAATCACCCAGTCCGGCGGTCCGGATCCCAGGATCGCAAGCCGCCGCTACGATTTGCGCGGTCGCCTCGTCCGCGAGCTTTCGGGGATCGGAAGCGCCATGCTCGAGGCGCTCGGCCCCAATCCCGACGAGGAGCTGTCCGAGCCGATCTGGACCAATTACGGGACCCTGTACGGCTACGACGAGGCCGACCGGCTGATCGCTCGGGTCGACGCCAACGGCGCCCGCACGCTCTATTATTACGACGCCGACGATCGGCTCGCTTATCAGGTCGACGCGCTCGGCGCGGTGATCGAATATCGGTACGACGCGTTCGGCGCGCGCACCGACACGATCGTCTATGCGGCGCGGATCGACATCGAGACGTTCGTGGAAATGACCGGCGGAGCCGCCGCGGACGTCGCCGGCATCGTCGCGGCGCTGGCCAATCCCGTCCTCGATCAAAGGTCGACCGCGCAGTTCGATCTCGCCGGCCGGACCCGCGCGTCGCGCGATCCGCTCGGCAACGTGACCCTCTCCGCCTATAACAGCTTCGGCGAGCTGGTCAGCGAGACCGTGCCGCTGGAGAGCGGCATCGCCGCTCCCGCCATCGTCACCGCCGATTTCTCGTTCGAGGCGCCCGAAACCGGCACCGCCGCAACCTACAATCCGACCGTATCGGGCGTCACCTTCGCGTCGAAGTCGGGCGTCGTCGGCAATGGCAACGGCTGGGGCTTCGCGGCCGCGCCCGACGGCGATCAGGTCGCCTTCGTGCAAAGCAATTCGACCGGGACCGGCGCGATCACGATGACCGTGACCGGCCTCAACGCCGGCACCGTCTACCAATTGTCGTTCATGTTGGCGAAGCGCGCCAGCGTTGCCGCCAATCCGCTCCTGGTGTCGATCGACGGCCAGGTCTACGGCTATATGACGCCCAGCTCGACGAGCTTCACTCAGGTCAATCTGGGGCCCTTCCAGGCCCAGTCGGGCTCAGCCACGATCACGTTCGCCGGCACCCAGTCGAGCAGCGAGAGGATGTCGGCGATCGACAAGGTGATCGTGACCCAGGCGACCACCGTGCCGCACAGTTCGTTCGAGGTGCCCGAGGTCGGCACCGGCAGCCAGTACAATCCGTCGATCGGCATGGCCACCTTCGAGTCGAAAGCGGGCGTGGCCGGAAACGGCAGCAGCTGGGGCTTCGCGGCTGCGCCCGACGGCGACCAGGTCGCCTTCCTGCAAAGCAATTCGGGCGGGACCGGCTCGATCTCGGAAACGCTGACCAACCTGATTCCGGGCCGCTCTTACCAATTGTCCTTCTACCTGGCGAAGCGGTCGGGGGCGAACGCCAATCCGGTCACGGTGTCGGTCGACGGCCTCGTGCTGGGCACCTTCACGCCCGGCTCGACCAGCTTCGCGCAGTTCACCGCGTCGGCCTTTCAGGCGATCGGCACCACCGCGACGCTCTCCTTCATTGGCGACCCGTCCGCCACCGAGAAGGTCTCCGCGCTCGACAAGCTGGCGATCGTGCAACTGGCGTCGAACAGCCTTCAGACCAGCTTCGCCTACGACCGCCGCGGCCAGGTGAAGACCCAGATCGTCGACGCCGCCCCGGGCGGCAAGGCGATCACCACGACCTACGGCTATGACGCGTTCGGCCGCTCCGTCCAGTTGACCGATCCGGCCGGCGAGGTCACCGCCACCGCCTACGACCGGGCGGGCCGCGTCCTCAGCACCACCGACGCGCTCGACGGCGTCACCTCGTTCACCTACGACGCGCGCGGCAACCTCGTCGCGGTCATCGACGCGCTGAACCACGTCACCCGCTACGTCTACGACAATGCCGGCCGCCGGATCTTCGCGGTCGACGCGCTCGGCGGCGTCGTCGAGACCGGCTATGACGGCGACGGCCGGGTCGTCGCCACCCGCGCTTATGCGAATCCGATCTTCGTCTTCGGCCTCGAGCTCGCCGCCGCCGACATCACCGCGCAACTGGTTCAGGACTCGGGCGACCGGGTCACCCGCAACGCCTATGACAAGGACGGCCGCCTGCGCTTCATGGTCGACGGCACCCTCGGGCTGACCGAATATGGCTACGACGATGCCGGCAACAGGCTCCGGACGATCCGCCACGACTGGTCGGTATCGCCCGCCTCGACCTGGACGATCGACGACCTCCAGGCCGAGGTCGACGCGCACGCGACCGAGCCGCAGCGGGTCTCGCGCGCCGTCTTCGACGCCGCCGGCCGGATGACCTTCACCATCGACCCGGTCGGCAACGTCGTCGCGTTCAGCTACGACAGCGCCGGCCGGGTCATCAAGCAGGTCGCCTTCGTCACCGCTTATCAGGGGGGCGAAGACCCGCTCGACGATGCCATGCAAAGCTGGGCGGCCGACAGCGCGGACGCGGGCGACCGGGTCGGCCGCGCCGTCTACGACCGCAAGGGGCGGCTGGTCTACAGCGTCGATGCCGAGGGCTTCGTCACCGAATATCGCTATAACAAGCGCGACAGCGTGGTGAAGGAGATCCGCTACGCCGATCCCTATACGGTGAGCGACGGCGCCAGCCCGGCGAGCCTTGCCGCCCAGATCGGCGCGCTGCCCTGGTCGGCGATCGTCACCGACTTCGTCTACGACAGCGCCGGCCGCCTTGCCGAAACGGTCGACGGGCTCGGCCACCGGACCGTGATGACGCTTGACCAGCGCGGCCAGATTCTGTCGTCCACAATCGCCTACGGCACCGGCGACGCGGTCACCGCCACTTTCGTCTACGACGCGCTCGGCCGGCTCGAGAGCGAGACCCACGCCGCCGGCGCCGCCGGCGAGCAGACCACCACTTATGCCTATGACGCGCTCGACCAGCGGGTCTCGACCACCCACGCCGCCGGCACCGCGGCGGAATGGACGGTGACCCAGAGCTATGACGCGCTCGGCCGGCTCAAGCGCGAGATGTCCGGGATCGGCAGCGCCCTGCTCGCGTCGCTCGGCCCCAATCCCGACGCGGAGCTGGCCGATCCGATCTGGGCCGAATATGCCACCCAATATGGCTACGACACGGCCGGCCGCCTGGTCGCTCGCTCGGACTCGAGAGGGGCGCGCACCCTCTATTATTACGACGCTGCCGACCGGCTCGCCTACGAGGTCGACGCCCTCGGCGACGTTCTCGAGCATCGCTACAACGCGCTCGGCGATTGCATTGAGATCATCCGCTACGCCGCTCGGATAGACGCCCAGACCTTCTCGGAAATGGCCGGGGGCGACGTCGCCGACATCGCCGGCACCGTCAACGCGCTCGCCAACGCGGCGCTCGACCAGGCCGGCCATTTCGAGTTCAACCTCGACGGCACGATCCAACGGTCGACCGATCCGCTCGGCGAGGAGACGAGCTACGTCTATAATGCCTTCGGCGACGTCGTCCTGCGGTCGGATCCGCTCAACTCCGGCACCGCCATCGAGACCAGCTTCGGCTATGATCGCCGCGGGCACCTGACCACCCGGATCGTCGACAGCGCCGCGGGCGGCAAGCAGATCACCACCACCTACGGCTATGACGCGTTCGGGCGCCGGGTCGTGCTCATCGATCCCAACGAGCAGTATACCGTCACCAGCTACGATCAGAACGGCCGCGTCGTCCAGATCACCGACGCGTTCGATAACACGACCTATTTCACCTATGACGCGCGCGGCAATCTGGTCGCGGTCGAAGACCCGATGGGCCAGGTCACCCGCTACGTCTACGACCAGGCCGACCGCCGGATCTTCGCCGTCGATGCGCTCGGCGGGGTCGTCGAGACCAGCTACGACGAGGCCGATCGCGCGGTCGCCACCCGCGCTTATGCGAGCGCGATTCCGGTCTACGGCTTCTCCCTCGAGATCGCCGCCGCCGACGTCACCGAGCAGCTGATCGCCGACTCGGGCGACCGGATCACCCGCAACGCCTATGACAAGGACGGCCGCCTGCGCTTCATGGTCGACGGCACCCTCGGGCTGACCGAATATCGCTACGACGATGCCGGCAACAGGCTCCGGACCATCGGTTATGGCTGGACCGTCTCGCCCGCCTCGACCTGGACGATGGACGACCTCCAGGCCGAGGTCGACGCGCATGCGGCCGATCCGCAGCGTGTGTCGCGCGCGGTCTACGACGCCGCCGGCCGGATGACCTTCGCGATCGACGCGGCGGGGAACGTCGCCGCGTTCAGCTACGACAGCGCCGGCCGGGTCATCAAGCAGGTCGCCTTCGTCACCGCCTATCCGGGAAGCGAAGACCCGCTCGACGATGTCATGCGAGACTGGGCGACGACCAATGCGCATGCTGACGACCGGGTCGGCCGCGCCGTCTACGATCGCAAGGGCCGGATGGTCTACAGCATCGACGCCGAGGGCTTCGTCACCGAATATCGCTTCGACAAGCGCGACAATGTGGTGAAGGAGGTCCGCTACGCCGATCCCTACACCGTCGCCGACGATGCCACCCCGGCGGCCATGGCGGCTCTGCTGCCGTCGTCCGTCCCGGCGAGCGCGATCGTTACCGACTTCGTCTACGACAGCGCCGGCCGCCTCGCCGAAACGGTCGACGGGCTCGGCCATCGCACGGTCATCACGCTCGACCAGCGCGGCCAGATCCTGTCGTCCACGATCGCCGACGGCACCGGCGACGCCGTTACCACCACCCGCTCCTACGACGCGTTGGGACGGCTCGAGAGCGAGACCCGCGCCGCCGGCACCGCCGACGAGCAGACCACCCTATATGCCTATGACGTGCTCGGCGAGCTGGTGTCGATCACCCATGCCGCCGGCACCGCGGCGGAATGGACGACGACGCGCGGCTATGACGCGCTCGGCCGGCTCAAGCGCGAGATGTCCGGAATCGGCAGCGCCCTGCTCGCTTCGCTCGGCCCCTGGCCCGATCCCGAGCTGGCCGATCCGATCTGGGCCGAATATGCCACCCAGTTCGGCTACGATACGGCCGGCCGCATGGTGGCGCGGTCCGACGCCGTCGGCGCCCGTACCCTCTATTATTACGACACCGTCGGCCGGCTCGTTTACGAGGTCGACGCGAAGGGCGTCGTTGTCGAATATCGCTACAACCCGCTCGGCGACCGCACCGACACCATCCGCTACGCCGCACGGATCGACGCCGAGACCTTCTCGGAAATGGTCGGAGGCGACGCCGTCGACATCGCCGGCACCGTCAACGCGCTCGCCGATGCGGCGCTCGACGAAAGGAGGACCGCGACCTTCGATTCCGCCGGCCGGATGATCCTGAACGCGGGCCAGCTCGGCGCCTATACCGCTTATTCCTACAACAGCTTCGGCGAGGTCGAGCTGCGCAAGGTGGCCCTCGGCGAATCGGCGAGCCCGGGCGTGGCGACCGAAATCGCGACCAGCTTCGCTTACGATCGAAGAGGCAAGCTCGAGACCGAGATCGTCGATGCCGCGGCGGGCGGCAAGGCGATCACGACGACGCACGCCTACGACGCCTTCGGCCGCGAGGTCGTGCTGACCGACCCCGAAAACCACCCCCTCACCACCGAATACGACCAGGCGGGCCGCATCGTCAGCACCACCGACGCGCTCGAGAACACGACCTTCTACACCTACGACGCGCGCGGCAATCTGGTCGCCGTCAAGGACGCGCTGAACAATGTCACCCGCTACGTCTACGATCATGCGGATCATTTGATCTTCACGGTCGACGCGCTCGGCGGAGTCGTCGAGACCAGCTATGACGGCGACGATCATGTGCTCGTCAGCCGCGCCTATGCGGGGTCGATCTCGACCTTCGGCCTCGATCTCCAGATCACCGCCGGCGACGTCACCGCGCAGCTGATCCCGGGCTCGTCCGACCGGATCACCCGCAACGCCTACGACAAGGACGGCCGCCTGCGCTTCACCGTCGACGGCGTCTCGGGGCTCACCGAATATCGCTATGACGACGTCGGCCACGCGATCCGCACGATCCGCTACGATTGGGCGGTCTCCTCGGCTTCCGCCTACACGATGGACGACCTCCAGGCCGAGGTCGACGCGCACGCGGCCGATCCGATGCGGGTCACCCGCGCCGTCTACGACGCCGCCGGCCGGATGACCTTCGCGATCGACGCGGCGGGGAACGTCACCGCGTTCAGCTACGACAGCGCCGGCCGGGTCATCAAGCAGGTCGCCTTCGTCACCGCCTATCAGGGGGGCGAAGACCCGCTCGACGACGTCATGCGAGACTGGGCGACGACCAACGCGCATCCCGACGACCGCGTCAGCCGCGCCGTCTACGACCGCGACGGCCGGCTGGTCTACAGCATCGATGCCGAAAGCTTCGTCACCGAATATCGCCACAACCGCCAGGGCGACGTCGTTCTGCAGATCCGTTACGCCGATCCGGTTGCGGTCGAAGACGGCGCCACCCCGGCGAGCGTGGCGGCGCTGCTCCCCTCCTCCGTCCCGCAAAGCGCGATCACCACCGAATATTTCTACGACAGCGCCGGCCGGCTCGAAAAGACCAGGGACGCGTTGCTCAACTGGACGGTGATGACGCTCGACCAGCGCGGCCAGATCCTGTCGACGACCGTGGCGCATGGCACCAGCGACGCCAGCACGACGACGCGCAGCTATGACGAGCTCGGCCGGCTCCACAGCGAGACCCGGGCCGCCGGCGCCGCCGAAGAATCCACGACCGTCTATGGCTACAACGTGGTCGGCGAGCTGGAGACGATCACCTACGCGGCCGGCACCACGGACGAATGCTTGACGACCCGCACCTATGACGCCGCCGGCCAGCTCAAGACCGAGACCCGCGCCGACGGCAAGACCGAGGAAGTCACCACCGTCTACGGTTACAACGCGTTCGGCGACATGGAATCGACGACGGCCGCGGCGGGAACCGTCGACGAGCAGGTGACGACCCGGGTCTATGACGCGCTCGGCCGCGTCGAGAGCGAAACCGTCGCCGACGGCAGCGCCGCCGAAGCGACCACCTTCTATGCCTACAATGCGTTCGGCAATGTCGCGAAGGTCACCGATCCCAGGCTCAACAGCGCCTATTTCTACTATGACGCCCGCGACCGGCTGATTCTGCAGGTCGATCAGGAAGGCTATGCCACCAGGTCGGTCTACGAGCTCGGCAGCGAGCCGGTATCGGTCACGCGCTACGCCACCCGGACGCAAGGCGCGACCATCGCGGCGCCGCCCGAGATCGTCGCCGACCCGGACGCGGACGCGACGACGGTCTTCCATTACGACAAGCTCGATCGGCTGACCGACGTCACCGACGCCGAGGAGCATAGCGAGCATTACGAGCTCGACGCGCAGGGCAACCGGACCCAGATCGTCAACAAGCTCAATGGCGTGACCGACAATGTCTATGATCTGCTCGGCCGGCTGAAGACTCAGATTGTCCACGCCAACGTCCACGATTCGAACGGCACCCTGGTTGCCACCGCCATCCAGACCGACTTCGACTATGACAGGCGGGGCAATCTCAAGACCAGGACCGAAGGGGTCGGCCTCGGCGCCGACGTGCGGGTGACGAGCTACGCCTATGACAAGCTCGACCAGCTGATCGAAATCGATCGCCCCGACATCGTGTCCGTGACGGTCGGCCTGTTCATGGACCCGCTCACCATGCAGATGAAGGACAGCTTCGCCTACGACCGGCGCGGCAACGTCATCGCTTCGCAGGTGGCCGGGGCGCCCAACACTTACAGCTATTATGACCACCTCAACCGGAAGACCGACGAGATCGATCAATCCGGAATGCTCAGCCACTGGGACTATGACGCGAACGGCAACGTCAAGGCGCACAGGGTCTATGGCGACGCGGTCGCCTTCGCCGGAACCCGCCCGTCGGCGCCGCCCAGCCCGGTCAATTCGGCCAATTTCCGCGAGACCCACTACACCTACGACAAGGCCAACCGGCTGGAGACCAGCTTCGGGGCGTCGCTGACCACCGCCCGGTGGGACGGCGACAGCTACGACTTCGCGACCGGCGCGATCGTCCGCCACGTCGAATATGACGCCGCCGGCAACGCGATCCGCGACTATGTCGGCGACGTCGAGACACGCAGCTTCTACGACAAGCTCGGCCGCAAGATCGGCCAGCTCGACCCCGAGCATTACCTCACCGTCTGGGAGCTCGATGCCGAAGGCAACGTGCTCGTCGAGACCCGGCACGCCAACAAGGTGACCGGAACGATCGATCAGAACGCCGGCACCCAGGCGCTCCATGCCGCCGCGGGATCGAGCGTCGACGACCGGATCACCGTCTCCACCTACGACCGCAACGGCCGGCGGGAAACCGAGACCCGGCTCGAGGTCGTCGCCTCGACGACGGTCGCCGGCACGCTCGCCACGACGCTGCACGCCGCCTCGCAAATCCAATACGATTATAACGGCTTCGGCCAGGTCACCCGCAAGGTCGAGGCGAACGGGGACGAGACCCTGTTCACCTATGACGACTTCGGGCGGCTCACCCGGACCGAGGCGCCCGCCTTTGCCGGCCATCTCGGAGCGAGCGTCCGGCCGACCACCGACAATCTGTTCGACGCCTTCGGCAATGTCGTTCGGACCACGCTCAACGACCCGAACGGCGCCGCCGGCGATGCCCGGGTCACTTCCTACGTCTACAACCAGATGGGCTGGCTGGCGTCGATGACTCATCAGATCGACGCGACGCTCGGCACCACCCATTCCTACACCTATGATGCCGGCGGCCGGATCGTGTGGGACCAGTATAGCCGCAGGAAATCGAACGGCACCAACTCCCCCGATTCGATCGTCTACACCTACGACGTCAGCGGCCGGCTGCTCAGCCAGGCGGCGGCGACCAGAACCACCACCCCGCCCGCGGTTCCGAAATGGGGCTTCGGTGACGTCAGCCGCTTCAAATACAATGTCTTCGGCGAGATGATCGGGCGCGGCATCAATTTCGGCGCCGACAATCTCCCGCTCTATCAGGAAACGTTCGATTATGACGAAGGCGGGCGGCTGTGGCGCTCGACCGAAGGCGGCAGCGGCAAGATCATGTTCCACGACGCGCTGGGCAACGTCACCCTGACGCTGAGCTCGGCCGGGGCCAATGTCGGAGCGATCGGCTTCGACACGGCGAAGAGCTCGATCCTGGTCCAGGGCGGCAGCGGCGACACCAATATCGGGGACGCGGTCACCACGATCGGCGTGTTCGACAAGCGCGGCCTGCAGATTGCGACGATCGAGCCCGACCGGCAGCTCAGCAGCGCCGCCGGAACCGTGACCATCTCCTCAAGCCGCACTCTGAATGCGTTCGGCGAGGCGACGAGCGAGACCGACGCCAGGAACAACACCACCTTGTTGTTCTACAACACGATGGGCCGCCTGATCCGCAAGGAGAGCCCCGAGGTCAGCTGGACGGACCAGAACGGCGTCCAGGCGAACGTCCATCCGACCGAGCATTATTTCTACGACATCTCCGGCCGCCTCGTCGCGGTCACTGATGCCAACGGCCATACCACCAGGCGCAACCTGCTCGCCGGCACCGGCCATGACGGCGCCGAGGCGCTGGTCACGGTCGAATATCATGCCGACGATCGCAAGGTGCAGACCCTCTACGACGTGTTCAAGGACGCCCGCATCAGCCGGAACGAATATTGGATCGACAACAGCTCCAATAACGACCCCGTCAAGACCGACGTGCTGATGGCATATGACAAGCTCGGCCGGCTCATCCAGGTCCAGCATCTCGGCCGGCTGCTCACCGAGACCTTCACCTACGACCAGCTCGGCCAGCGCACCGGGCACACGATGAACGCCCTCACCGAAACCACCGATTACGACCGGCAGGGACGCGTGATCAAGCAGGTCGCCTTCGGCGGCGACACGACCACCTACTCCTACGCCTGGGACGGCACGATCACGCCCGGCTCCCTCGGCAATCTGGGCGGCTGGCTGAAGACCACGATCAACGCCGCCACCGTCGATTCGAGCGTGACCCTCGATTATTTCAACCGGACCATCGCCCGCTCCGATTTCGGCGACCACGTTTATTCCCACGGCTACGACTGGGCCGGGCGCATGACCAGCATGGCCGGCCCCGGCGAGACGCTGACCTATACCTACCTCAATTCCGGGCGCCTCGCCTCGATCTCGAACGGCGCCGGCAATTCGACCGCCTTCGGCTACGACAAGGCGGGCAACGAGACCTCCGAGGTCACCTACAAGAACTCCCAGCTCGTCCAGAACGCGAGCGCGACCTGGGACGCGCTCGGGCGGATGGCGAGCTGGGCGGAGGCGGGCACCACGACCCTGCCGACGGCCTCGATCCTCTACGAATATGACCGCGTCGGCAATATCCGCCGCCAGAAGTCGAGCTTCCAGCGGCTCGACGGCGCCGGCGCCCCGACGGGCTTCCTGCCGACGCAGGACAATTGGTACCTCTACGACGTGATGGACCGGGTGACTCGGGACCGCGGCATCCTGGTCGCGGTGGTCTCCGGCGAGCTCAAGACCGGCGACGACGCGCGCGGCATCGGCACGATCGAGCGCCAGCAGCCGGGCGTGCTGACCTCGCTCAACCGGCTCGGCGAGATCGGCTACGATTATACCTATGACGAGGCCGGGCGCCGCATGTCGATGGCGATGTCCAAGGTCCGCTACGAGGGAGGCTTTCCCCAGAACGCCTTCTTCCGCGAGCATAAGGAGATGTACGATTATTTCGCCGACGGCAGCCTTCAGCAGGTGCGCTGGGTGGACGGCGCCGAGACCGGGTTTGCGAACTCCAACACCATCACCGTGCCGGCGGCGACCGGCAGCGGCATCCGGCTTTCGGAGTTCACCCGCGATGCGTTCGGCCGGACGACCAGCCAGACCGACTGGCTGACGGCGACGGTCCGCGGCTTCTCCCGGACCGGCATCGTCTATGACGACAAGGGCCAGATCCTCTCGGAAACGGTGACCAACCTCGCCTCCGAGAACAATGCCGACGCCCTTTACGTCAACCAGATCACCAACGAGTACGGCACCGGCGCGGATTACCGGCTCGGCGCGGTCGTCAGCTCCACCTCGACGGTCACGCGCAACGACAACCCGCATTCGAACGCGACCACCACCAACACCTACGAATGGCGCGACGCGCCGGTGATCACCTCCGCCCTGATCCACACGTCGCGGCAGGCCGGCGGAGTCACCGATTACACGACCAATTATCATTACGGCGCGTCGAGCGACCTGACCTTCGTCGACATCCACGACGGCCGTCCGCGCGACGTCAATTTCATCAACGACATGGCCGGCCAGGTCATCCGCCGCGACGAGACCGGCGGCACCTCGAGCGGCGCTCCGCACGAGATCTGGTACCGGTTCGGCGGCAAGCAGATGGGCCAGGTTTCCAACAACGGCACGCTCGACAACGACTATCAGCAGTCGCTGGTCTATCGTCAGATCTGGCTCGGCGACAGCGAAGGGCTGGGGGCGTTCCGGTTCGGCGGCAACACGCCCAAGACCTATGCCGATTTCAGCCAGTCGCAGAGCCCGATCAACAGCTACGAGCAGGGCGGCGCCGGCGGCAGCTACATCGTGCGCTCCGGCGACACTCTGCAATCGATCGCCGCCAGCCTCTGGGGCAACACCGATCTGTGGTACAAGCTCGCCGAGGCGAACGGCCTTTCGGGCAATAGCGCGCTGGTCGAAGGCACCAGCCTGACGGTTCCCCCGGCGTTCGTTTCGAACGCCCATAATGCCGACACGTTCAGGCCCTACGACGCCGCCAAGGCGCTGGGCGACCTCTCCCCGTCCGCGCAGAAACCGCCGCCCAAGCCGGGCGGCTGCGGAATGATCGGGCAGCTCATCATAATGGCGATCGCGATCGCGATCACCTTGATCATCAAGGCGCCGGTGGCCCAGATCATCAGCCGTGCGCTCCAGACCGCGGTCGGCCTCACCAGCGCTGCGGCTACCGCGGTAGGAGCGGTGGTCGGCGCTGCCGTCACCGGCGCGGTGGCGAGCGCGGTGAGCCAGGGCGTCGGCGTCGCTACCGGCCTCCAGGAAAAGTTCAGCTGGAAGGGCGTGGCCCTGTCCGCGCTCAGTGCCGGGGTCACCGAAGGCTTCGCGCAGGCGGCCGGCGCGATCGCCACGTCCGCCGCGAAAGCGGCCGCCGCCGCCAACACGACCGTTTCCACCGCGGGCAAGGTCGCCGCCTATCTCGCCGGCAACGCGGTCGGCGCCCAGGTCGTGCGCAGCGTCGTCACCGATGTCGCCAGCCAGGGCATCGCCGTCGCCACCGGCCTGCAGAAGAAATTCGACTGGGCCGGAATCGCCGCCAACGCCGCCGGCGCGGCGGTCGGCGCGTTCGCCGACAAGCGCCTGGGCCGGCTCGGCGTCGCAGCCCTCGACCGCCGGGTCGCCGCCAACTTCGCCAGTGGCATCGCCCGCGCGGGCACCCGCGCCGCGCTCACCGGCACCAGCTTCAGCGACAATGTCGGCGCCGAGCTGCCGGGCGTGTTCGCGAACACGATCGGCCTGGTCATCCAAGACGCGATGGAGCGCAGCCACGCCCAGCCCGAACGGAACATCCTCGTCGACGGAGCGCCCGAGATGGGCATCCCGTCGCTCCGGGACTATCTGCGCACCCATCGGCCGGACGGCAGTCTGATCGAAAACCCCTTCGATCTTCTGAAGGGCGACCTTCGCATTGACCTCCCCGACCTTGAGGCGTCGATCGCGTCGATCGGCCAGGGCGTGCCGGCCGCGCCGGTGCTGGACGATCGGTCGCTATTCGATCCGGCGCTGCTCGAACCGCCAGCATTGGATAATCCCGGCATCGAGCAATTGCTGGTCGATCTTCCGACCGTCGATGAGCTTGCCGGCCCGGCGGCCTCGCGCGCGCCCCGAACCCCCGAGCCCGTCCGACATCCGCAAGTCATCGTCGAGCAGGATCCCGCGACACTGGACGAAGCCACCCCCGCGGGCCGCGTCTACGGCGAGTTCGAGGATTATGTCGCCGGCGGCATCAGAATGTCCCCATCCCGAGTCGCGCCGCCCTGGCATGAGATTTTCGAGAGCATCGAGGAGCTTCCGGGCCGGTCCCAGTTCATGGATCTGGTGATCGAGCGAAACGGTGGCGCCGAAGCCTTCTCCGGCCCGGTCTTCGAGGGAATACAACGTTGGGGCCAGGAAACGTCGACGACGTCCGACCGGCTGAGATCCTTCGGCGGCCAGAGCGTCGCCTTGGCGGACCAGCTGGATCGGCGGCAGGCGATCTGGGACGGCGAGCATCCGATCCGCGCCACCTTGTGGGGGTTCGCCAAGTTCACCTACGGCGCCGCCAGCAGCCTCTACGAAACGGCCGAAACCCTCGTCACCTATGGCACGCCGGGCGGGATGACTCGGCAGATTGCCTACGACCTCGCACACCCCGAGGAGGCCGCTCGCAGGCCGCCCAGCTACATTCATCGTGTCTTCACCGGGCAGGCGAATCCCATCACCGACATCCGGGATGCTTTCTCGAGGTTCGGCACCAATATCAGCACCACGTACCAGCTCGGCGGCCTGCCGGCAGTGATCAACCGCTACGGCGAGGGCGGCGGCCGGGTCGCCACCATTTTCATTCCGTTCGGTACCGTCGCCCGCGGGATCAATCTCGTCCGCGGGGTGGCCACCGTCGAGCGCGCCGCGCCGTTGCTGGCCGAGGTCGGAGCCGCTTCGAGGCTGACCCTCGCCGCACCCCGGCTGGCGGCGACCCAGGCGGTTCGGGGGACGATCGTCGCCCGGCTTCCATCTGCTGCCGGCGTCGCAGTCCGAGCGCCGAATGCCGCCCGCGCCGCCGTCGTCGCGCCTGCTGCTGCGCGCGCCGCCGTGGCCGCGCCCGCTGCCGCGCGCGCCGCCACCGTCGCGCCGGTTGCGGTCCGCGGGACGGTCGCCGCGGACAGGGCCGTCGCGCCCGTGGTCATCGATGCCGGAGTCGGTTCGAGCCGGCTGACACTCGCGGCCCCGCGCTTCGCGGCACCGGCGCCAGCCCAGTTTGGCGTCGCCACATCAAGCAACTATCGAGCGACCTTCCTTGCCGCAAACCAGAGGCTTCCCGGACCGGTTGTCGTCCATCATGCGGTCGAACGGCAGGTTCTTGTCCGGTATCCTGGCTTGGTGACCCCGGCGGAATTGCACTCGCTCGAGAATCTGCGCGGCATTCCAACGCAACTCAATCCTACGTTGCACCTGCGCGACATTCGCCGGGAGTGGGATGCCTTCTATCGGCGGACGCCAAATCCCACGCAGCAGCAGTTGCTTGATCAGGCAACGAGGATCGACGATATGTACGGCCACCTGTTCTGGCCGCCGGTGAGATAGCATGCAATTCTATCAGGTTGAGCCCGATGTTGCCGGAGGGTTGGGAGAGCATACGGTGCTGGATCCCGGCACGCACCCTCCCCGGATCGATCGATTGCACTACGAATTTGAGGATTGGTCGGGCGATGCCCTGGTGACCTCGTTTCCTTGCTTCCTTGTGACTCGACAGGGAAAAGAGAAGCTGGAATTTCTTGGCGCGACCGGAGTGGTTTTTGACGACGTTGAGGTATCGACGTCGGACATTTTCAAGGAATTGAAGCCAGGCTTCGAGCTGCCGGAATTCCTTTGGATGAAAATCGTGGGCGAAGCTGGAAGGGACGACTTTGGTATTGGACCGGATTTCTACCTGATCGTGTCCGAGCGCGCTTTGAATGCACTGCGGGAAATCGGCCTTCGCGAGGCGATCGTCTCAGCCTGCGGCGCCGGAGAGGCCGGTCCGGCCGATCCATGATCGATCTGTTCATCGGCGGGGACGAGGACATGGTCGCGCCGTTGGCCGAAGCGAAGAGCGGGCGGATCCTGGCCCATCCGATTCTCGCTCACGACGAGGAGAGCAGGTAACGTCATCCATCCTGCCAGGCGGGGAAGTGGCGGAGCGGGAGGGGGACGAACTGGCCGGTTATCAATCTGTAATTAAAGGGTTATTCCGCTCTATCTTTGCGCGACCCTACTTCCAACCCTAAATTTGGTTCGCGCCCTGGCGGCCAACGGGACAGGCTACACTGCGTATTACGCGCCGCACCTCGCTTCCCGCAACCCACCGATCCGATCTCCGAAAGCATGACCCATTGGCGGAAACCACGTCGGTAGGCGGCGCAGCACACTAGAGCCCGGTTGACCGCGTACGCTGCGCGCTGTAGCTGTGTGACCAGCAGATCCGGATCGGCCCCGTGACCGACCAAAAAATGCTGGCACCAACGAGGGCATGGGGGACAAACAGCGTGAAGAGGGTCAACCCTGCGGTCGTCGTAGTTCCCTGCGCAAGCAGGAAGCGGGTTGGACCCGAAGGCCCAACGCGCGCCGCATCGCTGAAGCGTGCTTCGCAGGCGCGGGTTGAGAAGCAATGGCTCGCGCGCGTCAACACATTTCCCCAGCAGGTCACTGCCCGCCACCTTTACAGGGGCAGGGGCTTCTCGCTGGCGGCTGCGGTCGCGGAATCGACTGGTGCTCGTCTGCTCGTCATTTCTGCCGGACTGGGGCTCGTTGAGGCCGATCGAGAGGTGCCAAGCTATGGCCTCACGGTTGGTGCGCAAGGCGAGGATGTAGTGAGCACGCGCGTGCTGGGGAGCTTTGACCCGCGGAGGTGGTGGGCGGCCATCAAGACCGGTCGATTCTCGTCTGACTGGCCGAAGGTGTTCCAGACTGGCGACGGCCCGGTGCTGATGGCGCTGACTCGGCCCTACGCAGAGATGGTGGCCGATGACCTGGCGGCCCTTTCCGACGCAGATATTCAGCGCCTACGGATTTTCGGTCACGGGCTCGATCGTATCTTGCCCGAACGTGTTCGAGACTCCGTCATGCCCTATGATGCGCGGCTTGACTCAATCCTGCCGGGCACTCGGACCGACTTCCCTCAGCGCGCCCTATCCCATTTCGCCAACACGGTAGGGCCATCCAAGGAGGCCTTGGCCGATGGCGCGGCAGTCAGCGCGGCACTGAAAGGACGGCGGGTGCCGATCAGGATCCAGCGGCCACGCCTGGATGACGATGCCATGGTCAATGCGATCGCCCTCCACTTGAGGACGACGCAGGGCATCGGCCGCATTCTGCGACGACTTCGGCATGAGGATAGGATCGCGTGCGAACAGCGCCGCTTCACCAAACTCTACCGCGTCGCCATGCGGCAAGCGGCCGGATCATGATGGAGATCGGCCTCACCACCACCCGCCGAGTGGCCGTCAAAGGGCTCTTTACGGCCACGGCGCCCCAATTGGCAGTCCGGGGACGGCGGACATGAAGTTCATCTTCGCCGACAGTCTCGACTTCGTCGATCCGGCCTACGATTTTGTGGCCGATCGCAATGGCGCCGGCCGCACGGCCCACCGGGACGACGAGTTCCCGCACGAGTTCATGGACGACGTCCCCTATGACGGCATCCTTGTCTCGCGTGGGATCGTCGGTGACGCTCTGATCGGGGGCAAGTACACCGAGGCCCAGTTGATGCGCTTTAGGCGGGAAGGTGCGCGACGGTTCCTCCGCTATCCCGTCGAGCGCTTCCCCGGCAGCATCATAATGGGCGACTGCGGTGCCTTCACATACCGGAATATGCCGGAGCCCCCCTATAAGCCGGAAGGCACCGTGGAATTCTACGCCGATGGCGGATTTACGCACGGCTGCTCGCCGGACCACCTCATCTTCGACTTTGATGCACCCGGCGTGACTCGCTCTGAGGTTGACGTGTCGGATGAGGTGCGGGCCCGGTTTGAATTGACGCTCCAATACGCGGCCGAGTTCAAGCGGCATTCGGCGGGCTTGGGCCGGGGTTTCACGCCTATGGGCGTTATCCAGGGCTGGTCGACGACGAGCATGGCCCAAGCCGCAGCAGCCCTCTCCCGAATGGGGTATGACTATCTGGCGCTGGGCGGAACCGTCCCGCTCAAGATCGATCAACTCTGTAGGGCTCTTTCGGCGATCCGCGATGCGATCCCTCCCCACGTCAAGCTTCACGTCCTGGGGTTTGGCAAGATCGAAAACCTAGCCGACATCGAAAAGCATGGCGTCACAAGCTTCGACACGACGTCGCCTTTGCTGCGAGCTTTCAAGGACGCTCGCAAGAACTATTGGGTGCGTAGCGACGCCGGCGAACTCGACTATTACACCGCGATCCGCATCCCGCAGGCGACGGAGAATAACCGGCTCAAGGTGAAGGCGATGCAGGGCCGTCTGAACCAAGAGCGGGCAAAGGATCTCGAGAGTGCCGCCCTCGGCGCCGTCCGCGGCTTAGCGGCCGGTTCGGCGAGCCTCGAGAATGCGCTCGACGCCGTCATGGCATACTGGGGACACCTCAATTGGAACGATGAAGCCTCAGAGTCGCAGCACCAGTCGAGCCTCGCCCGCCAAAGGACAATCTATCACCGCACCCTCCTTGATCGACCCTGGGAGACCTGTTCCTGTCGCGTGTGTCGCGAGGGCGGGGTGGAAACGCTGATCTTCAGAAACTCCAACCGAAACAAGCGGAGGGGCATGCACAACCTTCACGTATTCCACCAACATCTCAAAGACTTCCGAGGTCAGCCCGCATGACCGACACCCTTCGCTACACCGTCATCCTACCCCGACAGAGTCCGGGGGCGAAGGTCTTTACATTCGCCGCGCCGGCGTCGGAAATCCTCCGCTTCGCGCGCGTACAGCGCGCCGGCAGGGATGAAGCTGGGGCGCTTCAGGGCTTTCAACGACCACAGATTGCGAACCACATTCGCGAGATCCGAGACTACCTCTCCAAGCCCAATGCCATTCTGCCGAACCCGATCGTGGTCGCCTTCACCGCCGGCGCGACAATCGAACCGCTCAGCCTTCCGGGAGTAGAGACTGGCGGCGTCGGCGTTCTGACGATCGACCTGATCGACGGAGAGCCGGGGCTCATCGTCGACGGCCAGCAGCGGTTCACCGCGTTAAGCGAAATGCCCGATTTGGACTTCGAGGTTCTGGTCTCGGGCTTCCTGTGCGACAGCGAAGAGGAACTCCAGAAACAGTTCATCCTCATCAACAATACCCGGCCTCTCCCGAAGGCGCTCGTCTACGAACTCCTCCCCCAAATTGGCGATCTGCCCTACCGAATGTCGAGCCGCAGCCAGGCGGCGCTGCTGACGGAGGCGCTGAACTACGGGGACGGGTCCTCATTGCGTGGCCTCATCCGGCAGCAGACGAACCCCAAGGGGGTGATCCGGGACACAGTCCTCCAGCGCGTGATCATGAATTCCATCAGCGACGGAGCGCTTCGGCTCTATGCCGATGACGACAGCCTGCTGCTCGACCGCGGCAGTCAGCTGATCAGCGAGTTTTTTCACGCCGTGAAGTATGTTTTCGCCTCGGACTGGGAGGGCAAGACCTCCAAGACCTCGCGCCTGATCCATGGCGCCGGCATCGTCGCCATGGGCTATGTCATGGAGGAATTGCACGCCAGCAGCGGGGCTGACGATCGCGAGGCGTTTGCCCGCGGCCTGAGCCTGCTCAAGGGACGCACCGCCTGGAGCGAAGGTGAATGGGTGTTCGGCGAAGAACGACGCCGTTGGAACGGGCTCCAAAACGTTCCCGCTGACGTGCGACAGCTCTCCCTTCATTTGGTCCAAGAGCTCAAGCGTGCTCGCGCACGGCAAGAAATCCGAGCGGCGTGAAGCGATGACCTACTCGGTGAAGGAAATCTTCTACACACTCCAGGGCGAGGGCCGGAACACCGGGCGCGCGGCCGTTTTCTGCCGCTTTGCAGGGTGCAACCTTTGGTCGGGACGCGAGCAGGACCGGGCGTCCGCGGTCTGCACCTTCTGCGACACCGACTTTGTCGGTACCGACGGACGTGGAGGTGGGCGGTTCGCCGACGCGACAACCCTGTCGGTCGCCATTTCCAACACCTGGAATGGTGGCTCCTCGGCGCCACGCTTTGTCGTCCTCACTGGAGGAGAACCGCTGCTGCAGGTCGACGAGGCGCTTACCAGCGCCCTTCAAGACGCCGGGTTCGAGATTGCTGTCGAGACTAACGGGACAATCGAACCGCCGGCCGGCATCGACTGGATCTGCGTAAGCCCCAAGGCACCGCCCCCTTTCGTCGTGACCAGGGGCGACGAGCTAAAACTCGTCTATCCCAATCCGTGCCTCGAGCCTGCAGACGTCGAGCACCTCGAGTTCGACAACCTGTTGCTCCAGCCCCTCGACGGCCCGGAGCTGGAGCTTAACCAAGCCGCAGCCGTCGCCTACTGCCTAGCCAATCCACACTGGCACCTCACTCTCCAAACACACAAGCATCTCGGGATCCAATGATGTTCGAGCTCAGCAAGCAGTTTCGCTTCGACGCGGCCCACACGCTGGAGCGTGCCGTGGAGACAGAGTCGAGCAGACGGATACATGGTCACTCATATCGCGCGGAAGTCGTCATCCGGGGAGATGCCGATCCAAAGAGCGGAATGGTGATCGACCTCGGACTTTTCGAACGCGAGCTCGAAGCGGCGAGGGCCGGCCTCGACCACCACTTTCTAGACGAGCTTCCCGATCTCGGGCCCCCGACCATGGAAAGCCTCGCCGCCTGGGTTTGGCGCAAGATCGAGCCGAACTGCGCCGGCCTTGCCCGGGTCAGCATCTATCGCGACTCGAGCGGCGACGCCTGCACCTATTTCGGAGATTGAGATGATCGACGAACGGGCGGCGCTGGTTCTGTTCTCGGGAGGGCAGGATTCGACGACCTGCCTGGCCTGGGCGCTCGACCGCTTCGAACGAGTGGAAACGGTCGGCTTCGACTATGGCCAGCGGCACCGCGTGGAGCTCGAGGTTCGGCCCCGCATTTTGGAAGCGATCCGACGGGACTTCCCGCATTGGGGATCTCGACTCGGTGATGACCACCTTCTCGACGTAAGCGTCCTAGGGCAGGTGAGCGAAACCGCGCTCACGCGCGATGTCGAGATCGCGATGCAAAACAACGGGCTTCCCAACACATTTGTGCCCGGCCGCAATCTTGTCTTCCTCACCTTCGCGGCGGCGCTCGCCTATCGACGCCAGGCGAAGCATCTGGTGACCGGGGTCTGTGAGACAGACTATTCTGGCTATCCCGACTGCAGGGACGACACGATCAAGGCCATGCAACTCGCCATCAATCTCGGCATGGAGAGCCGCTTCGTCATCCACACACCGCTGATGTGGATCGACAAAGCGGCGACGTGGAGCTTAGCGCGAGAGTTGGGCGGTGAGACGTTCGTCGAGTTGACGCGCACAGAGACGCACACCTGCTATGAAGGCGATCACAAGACGCTGCACGACTGGGGCTACGGTTGCGGGAACTGCCCGGCATGCGAACTGAGGGCAAAGGGATGGTCGGCTTTTTCAAGCGGCTCTTCGGAGCTAGGGAGCCCGTGATGACCAAGCGCGAAGACGACGCGGCGAAACTGGCCCTCACCCGCTTGAAGTGGCTGCTCGACGCCCCGCTGTTCGTCGACGAGGCGCTGGTCACCCGGCTTTTCGACGCGCTCGTACGCCCCGAATATGACGTGCAGAGCCGCGTCGTCGGCACATTAAGCGAGGAGGCGCATCGCCGTCTGACGGGAGGCGAGGTCGGCGGAAAGTACAAGTTCGGCCTGCCTTTCCTGCTCAGCCAGGTCGACGCGGAAGCCAAGGCGAAGCACGAGCGGGAACGCAGCACGACGACCGGCACGTCCTCGCAGGTCACCGAGCAACGGGTGCAAACGGTGGGCCGGCGGCTAGAAGAGATCGCCATGGTCTATCTGAATTCCCATCCCGACCGGATCGTCTTCATGGACTCGGACGGAACGGCCAAGACATTCGAGGACGAAGAGCTCGACCTCCACGCGCTGGAAAAGGCGGCCAGCGACCCACCCCGCATGCTCGCCTTCGTCGACTTCGCGCCCAAGTCGACCATTCTGCCGATGGCCTGCGAATTGCAGACCGGTGAAACGAATCTGCTCTTCCTAAAATATATCGAACGGCTCTGGGCCGAGGCCGATCCCAAACCGCGTTATCCGGCTTCCGATCTGGAAGGGGAGGCCCTGCGCGCCGCTTGGCGCGACTATTGGAAGGCGCTGGCCGGCAAGTTCCAGTCCAGGATCGCGATGGAGATTGTCGAGCAGGCTGGCCAGCACAGTGCCGAGGGCCACGGCCGCATCGGCTGGATCGACTTTCGAGTGCCGATCGGAAAACACTTTGACGCGATGCATCTCCACATCGTGCCGGACGGGAATTATCATGCCGGCACCTTCGCCTACAACTTCGTCCGCCGTGCCAACAATGTGGGCGTAAGGGTGGTCGGCACGCTAAGGGCTGGGCTGGGGACTGATATGAACGTGCTTGCCATTTTCGACAACTGAAGGGGATGTCGCCGGCGACCGTCTTTGTCGATGCAGACAACACGCTGTGGGATACTGACGCGGTTTTCGCAGCCGCTCAACTGGCGCTGCTGGCCTTCGCCGAGGAGGAGATCAGCCGCGGCTTCGCGGGTAGCGACCGGCTGGCCTTCATCCGCGACATCGACCAGCGACTGGCGGCGCGTCATCATGCCGGTCTGCGCTATCCACCACGGCTGTTGGCCCAGGGAGTGGCGCTCGCGCTGAGCGGCGTGTCGCCGGGACAGGCCGCGGGCCTCGCAATCAAGGGCACGCGCGAGCGGCAGTCTCTATCCGGCATGGCGGCCGCGGTTGCTGAGGAGGCTTTTTCTTCAGCGGTCCGCGAGCTGCCGGATCCCCGACCCGGCGTGCGAGAGGGCTTGGCGGCCCTGCATGCGGCGGGCTCCCCCGTCCTTGTGGTCACCGAAGGCGCCCGAGCTCGGGTAGCCAAGACGGCCGCAGCACACGGGATAGATCGCTTCATTGGCAGGATCATTGAGGCCCCTAAATGGCCAGACCTCTACCGTCGCGTGCTGCGCCTCGCCGGCACGCCGCCGCGCGCCTTCATGGTCGGCGACCAGCTCGATCGCGACATCGTCCCGGCCAGTGCGGCAGGGCTCGAGACGATATGGTTTCCCGGCGGATTTAGGCCGAGTTGGGAACCCGCATTCGAAGACGTGCGGCCCAGCCATACAATAGAAAGCTTCGCAGAGGTCCCACCGATCGTCATCGGTGGCGCGCGAAGGGCGTCGTAGGGGCATATGCGAGGTGCGATCCGACCCATGATTGAAGCAAGGGGCGAGGCACGCCCCCAGCCTCCGAATTGCGCCAGTGCGGATGGTCCGAATTCTTAGCCAAAACAACGCTTAACATCCGCCCTGCAAGTTGGCACATGGGGCGCCTACAATAGAGATAATAGAAGCAACGGGCGGAAGAATCGCCTGTGACCGGGGGTGGAGTTGTTCCAAGGCATGCTTGTGGAGTTGCCCGGGCGGAAGGGCATAGGGAAGCTGGATTCCGCGGGCGATGGCCGTTGCAGGATCTCGGTTTTTCACTCCGTGTTGCGTTCCGAAATGCTCGACCTGTCTCTCGAGGAGGTCACCCGCGCCTATCTAAGCCCCCAGACGCGAGTCTATATCCGTCAGGATGACCGGTTTCTTGTGGGCCGGATCACCGACTACCTCGCGCATGAAGATGGCCTGGTTGAATATGAAGTTCGTTTTCCCAACGGACGGCAAAGCGACTTCAGCGAGCTTGACCTGTTCGTCCGACCGTGGGACGCGCCAGAAGATCCGGCGGAAATCCTTGCCGCAGGCGGCGCAGAAAGCCAGTTTCTTCATGACCGCCGCCAAGCAGCCGTTGGCCCGCTGCTCAGCCTCCGAAGCGCGGCACAAGGTCTGACCTCGGTTATATCGGCCGGCATCGACTTTGTGCCGCACCAGCTGGCTGCGGTGCGTCGCGTCCTGAGCGATCCGATTCAACGCTATCTGCTTGCCGACGAAGTGGGCCTTGGCAAGACAATCGAGGCGGGCCTCATCATCCGTCAGCATTTGATCGACAACCCCGATACACAGATCCTGATCGCTACGCCGCCGCACCTGTGTGAGCAGTGGCGGCGTGAACTCCGCGGAAAGCTTCGGCTCGATCAGTTCGGCGACGCGTTCGAATGCTGCGCCCATGCCGATCTCGCCTACGTCTCGCGGACGCCGGACATCCTCGTCGTCGATGAGGCGCACCATCTGGTGGCGCTGGATCGCGGCTCACTTGCGCGTGCCGCCGACCGGCTGCGCGAACTCGCGCGCGATGTCCCCGTCCTGCTGCTCCTCTCCGCGACACCGCCCTTGGGCGAGGAGGCGCAATTCCTAGCCCTTCTCAATCTGCTCGACCCGCTGGCCCATCCGCTGGACGACCTTGCCGGCTTTCGCGCCAAGCTGGAGCAACGGCGGGACGTCGGACGGTTGCTGCTCAGCCTCGATCCCGACGGGCCCGGCCTCGTGCTCCGCCAGCGCGGCGCTGAACTTCAGAGGATGTTTCCGAGCGACCCCCTCGTGCAGGATCTCGCGCCCCGGATGATCGCTGCGACCCGCGACGCGCCGGAGGATCTCGGCCCCCTGTGTTTGGCACTCAAGGAGCATATCGCCGACAGCTACCGCATCCATCAGCGGCTCATTCGATCGCGCCGCGCCGATGCGAAGGGTTGGGAGTTCATGCCCCGCGGACCGGCCGTCAACGGAGCGCCTAGCCTCGCACATGTGCGCAATGAGAGCGATCCGGCCGATCTCGCGGTATCCATTCTCGCCGCAGTTGAGGATTGGCGATTTTCAGCGACCCAGGCGGCGGGCGACGAGGCCGCCCTCTCCCGGGCCGCTACGCGCTATCGAACGCTGCTCGAGGCGGTGAGCTTCGGCGCCCATGGCTTGGAAGACTGGCTCGACACCGCCCGTGCGGAATTTAATGGAGAAGAGGAAATCCTCGCGGCGCTACGCGACATCGCGGAAGATTTTGACGACGAGGGTCGGCTCGAAACCATGGTGGAGAGCACCAAACGCCTCATCAGGACGCTCAAGGCCGACACTCCCCATCCCAAGATCGTCGCATTCGCGCCGTCGTCCGCGACCGCATCTGCCTTTCACAATCGCATTGAGGGCATGGCTGACGACGTCGCAACCTACCTGCTGACGAAGGAGCAGGTGGACAGCGACGATATGGTGGAAGGATTCAGGGAATCCCGAAAAAGTGCGGTCCTGATCACTGACCGTTCGGGCGAAGAGGGGCTCAACTTGAGCTTCGCGGACGCGATCGTGCATCTTGATCTCCCGCTATCGGCCGCGCGGCTCGAACAACGGATCGGCCGCCTCGACCGCTTCGGCCGCCGCCAGGCGATTATCCGACATCGTATCCTTCTGCCGTCGGATGAGGAAATGAGCCCTTGGGCGGCTTGGTTCGAATTACTCGCCAATGGGTTCTTGATCTTCAACCGTTCGATCAGCGACATCCAGTTCCTACTCGACGGGTTGGAAGCGCAGGCGTTCCAGACACTGTTGGTCCAAGGACCGGAAGGGCTCATCGCGCTCGCTGCGGAGATCCGCGGCCGGATCGAAGAGGAGCGCAGGTCGCAGGACGAGCAATATGCTCTGGATCGGATCGCGCTGGCCGAGGAGCCCGTCGAATCCTTCATCCAAGCGCTGGAAGATTCTGAAGAGGATGAGGGCGCACTCGAACGGGGTATCGATCGCTGGCTTGTCGACACCCTCCAGTTGAAGAAGAGGCCCTTCGCCTGGCCCGCCGAGGATCCGTTCAAGCTCGGCTTGACCGGTCGTACGCTCATCCCGCGTCTACCATGGCAGATCGAGCTCGGCCTCGACGATGCCGATCCGCTCACCTGGAGGCGACGGACCGCGACCAAGAATCCGGCTGCAATCCTGCTCCGTCCTGGTACGCCGCTCATCGACGTCGCCGAACGCTTCACTCGCTGGGACGACCGAGGTACCGCCTTCGTCACTTACAGGGTCGCGCCCGAATGGCCGAGCGATCCCTGGATCGGGTTCAAGTTGTACTTCGTGATCGAGCCGGGCGTGAAGCTCTCCGACCTTCTGGCTCCGACCCGCGAGGAGCTTGCCGCCTCCCGCCGCGCGCAGCGTTATCTCGCGGCCCAGAGCCGAACGCTCTACATCGACATCAACGGTGACACGGTCACCGACGGCGCGCTGATCTCGATCCTTGAATGCCCTTATCGCAGCGAAGGAAAGGGCCCGCACCAGGACATCAATCTTGGCAGTCGTCCTCAGTTGCTGGCCGATATCATCGATCTTTCCGCCTTTCGGCAAGTTTGTCGCGACGTCCGCGACGGGGCGCGCGGCTGGCTCGCCGCGCAACCCGACATCATCGAGCAGATCGGGGAGGGCGTTCGCCTCGCGGAAGCCGATCTTGCGCGCCGCCGAAACCGGCTGCGGCGACGCTCCTCGGTCGGCGATGCACTGGCCCAGGCGGACGTTGCGTTGATCGAGGACATCCTGCCCAGCCTTCGCGAACCCGCGATCCGATTGGACGCCATGGGGTGCTTCATTGTCGCGTCGCACGCGCCGGAGCGATCCGCTGATGGCTGAGTGCGACGGTCTCGACGCGTTCAACGCGCTAACCCGGCTCCTCGCTGATGGTAGCGGGGAAGAGCCATGGAGCGCCTCCTCGCCGTCCGTCGACCGGCTCAGGGTCGCGCTGACCGAAAGTCCGCAGCGAGCGAGCGCGCTCGACCTCGCCGTGCTGCTGCGCCAGGCGCTCCGCTGCGAACATGCGAGGCGAGACTACGCAGTCGCACCGACGGTCCTGGTCGCCCATCCGCGGCTCGCGCCCTTCGAGCGGTGGGAGGCGGTCGGCCTGCAGTCAATCGTGGCGCCCGGCGGCCGTCATGTCACCGCTCTTCCCTGGCGGCCGAGCTGGCTGGCGCAAGGCGACACGCTCGGGGTCGACGCCCTCGCCACGGCGGAGACGGTGCGGCGCGAGTTCAATGCCGGTAATAGCGAGGGGGATCCCTTTCTCACTTCCGTGGGACGCACCTCCTACCGCAGCCGGGGCCAGCGCGCAGCGGTTCGCGCCGCGCTTTCCACGCCTGCGGGCGGAACCTTGGTGGTGGCGCTTCCGACCGGGGAGGGGAAGAGCATGATCTTCCAGCTTGCCCAGAGCGTCGGCTTCGTCGGGGCCGGCGCCGCCGAAGGCCCCGGGGTGACGCTCGTGATCGTACCCACGGTGGCGCTTGGCGTGAACCATGAGCACGAGGCGGTGGCCGTTTGCGGCTTGTCTAGACCACTGGCCTTCCAAGGCGGCAACGACGTCCAGAACGGGATCATCGCCGAGCGCATCGCCAGTGGCACACAAGGTCTCTGTTTCGCCTCGCCCGAGGCGGCCTGCGGGCGCCTGCGCGATCCGCTCCGCCGAGCCGCCGAGGCCGGGCACCTTCGCGCCCTCGTGGTTGACGAGGCTCATCTGGTCAATGCCTGGGGCACCGGCTTTCGGACGGAGTTTCAGGAGTTGAGCGGTCTCAGGCGCGAACTCATCGCCGCAGCACCGCCGGCGCAGAGGATGCGCACCCTCCTGCTCTCGGCGACCTTGACCGATGCCTCGCTCGAAACCTTGCGGGCCCTGTTCGGGAGTGGCGATGAATTCGAAAGCGTGGCGGCGGTCCAGTTGCGCCCGGAACCCGATTATTGGGTCGCGCAGAGCGCAGGCGAATCCGTCCGGATTGACCATGTGATGGAGGCGCTTCATCATGTGCCGCGCCCAGCCGTCCTTTATGTGACCGAAGTGGCCGAGGCCAACGCCTGGTTCAGCCGGCTTGTCGGAACCGGCTTCCGCCGCATCCGCAAGCTCCACGGCAAGACCGGCCGTTCCGAACGCGAGGACATCGTCGCCGCCTGGCGTGACGGGCTACTCGATGTCGTCATCGGCACGTCGGCCTTCGGGCTCGGCATCGATTATCCGCATGCCCGCAGCATCATCCACGCCTGCGTGCCTGAAACGCTCGATCGCTTCTATCAGGAAGTTGGCCGCGGCGGCCGGGACGGCAAGGCATCCCTGTCGCTGATCGCGCCCAGCCCGAAGGATTTCGCCACCGCGGAAACGATCAACGCGCAACAGGTAATTAGCATCGATCGCGGCCTGAAGCGCTGGTCGACCATGTTCGCGCGCAAGCGGACGCTCGAGGGCGGGCGCTTCATTGTCCGGATCGACGGCCGCCCCGGCGCTGACGAGCGCGACATTGACATGTTTGGCGAGACCAATACCGACTGGAACCTGCGGACCGTCGCACTCATGGCACGCGCCGGGCTCGTCCGCCTGTTGGGAACGCCTTATCCCCGCATGCTGAACGAAGGCGACTGGCTTGAGGTCGAGATTATCGACGACCATCATCTCGACAAGGCCGTCTGGCAACAACTGGTCGAGCCAGTCCGCCGGGAAGGATGGATCGCTAGCAAGCGCAACCTCGACCTCATGCGCGATTATCTTCGCGACGCCCGCTGTCCGGCGGAAATCCTGGAGGAACTCTACGGAGCGGACCGCGTCGGCCGGGCGTGCAGCCGATGCAGCCGGTGCCGCACCGACCCGGCATGCCGCCACGCGGCTAAGCCGGTTGGCGAGCCGCGCGCGCCCTGGCGCGAGCCGCTCGATCCGTTGCTCGCGGCGCTGTTTGATCGCAACCTAAGGCTGCTCGTCACCTACGATCCCGATACGCTATCGCGCGCCGCATCGCGCCGCTTCGGAGACAGCCTCCAGCGTCTCCAGCAGGCGGGTCTCGCCAAGCTGATCATCTTCGGGCGACAGCCTTTCGAGATGGCAAAGGTCCTGAAGTTCGCTGAAAAGGTACCATTCTTCGTCAGCGACTTGCCGTCGCTCGCGCTTTCCCGCCTCCCCCTGGGGCCGGAAGTCGTGATGGTGGGCGCCGACCAGCGGCTCGAGGCGCAGAATCTTTCGTCTCGACCGGAAAACCCCCGGATCTTCATCACTCATCGAAATCAGGAAGGTCCTGACGGACGACGCCTGCGCGACGTGTTCGGCGGTCGTGTCCTGACCTTCGAAGAATTCCATGCAAGGGTGTCACAATGAGCATCGTTACCACTGCCCAGGCCGTTCCGAGTCGCTTATTCGCGATCTATTCCTCGTTGTTCGACAGCGAGAATGGCGAGGGGCGGGAGCGTATCGAAGCGTGGGCGACGCCCCCCTCCTTGGCCGGACGCGGCGCCGATGAGGATGGCGAATCCACGACCACCTTGTTCAGCAATACCTTGCAGGAAGCGCGTCGGCTCGGCTTGGTCGAAGAGGCCGACGAGAAGCTTCGCTTGAGTCCCGAGGCGCGGGGCGGCGGCAAGAAGGGCGGGAACAGCGAGGCTTATTTTCAGGACTATATGAAGCGGACGTTGTTCGACCCGGCACGCGCCGCGGAGACTCAGCATGGCGGGTTCATGCTCGCGCTTGCCTGGTTTCTCAGCGCCAACCCGCTTCGGCCGATGGGCTTTTCCGAGGCACCTCAGAATGCGCTTAGGATCGAGATCGGCGACAGTGCGGCGAAGACCGAATTGACGTCGCTGAACCGATACCAGAATTTCCTCTACTGGGCGCGCTATCTCGGTTTCGCGACGATCGTCGGCGGACGTGACACCGGGGACGCCGGTGCGAAACGGGCGATCCCGGATCCGGTCGGGATCATCGAGAATGCCTTGCCAGCCATCTTTGCCGAGGAAGACCGCCTGCCCATCGAACAGTTTCTGAGCCGATTGGCGGCGATGTTTCCGGTTTTCGAGAAAGGAAGCGTTCGCCAAGAATATGATGCGATGCGTCTGAACCCACTGCCGGCCGATGCGGCTCAGCGGCTTTCGATCGCCACCAGCATCGCGCTTCAACGCCTCAACGACCGTCAGAAGATCGTACTCGGTACAGAGGCGGACGCGCCCTCGCGCATTCTCGATCTCGGCATGCGGGAAAGCCGCGTCAGCCATATCGCCCTGCGGGATGCGGCATGATGCGCAATTATCTTTGCTGGGATCCCGCCGCAGTCCGGCAGGTGATCAATCCATTCGCCGAGCATATTCCCGACAGTCTGTTTCGCGCCGTTCACAGCGACTGGCGCCTCAAGGTTAGCCCTCAGGTCGGCAAGTCCTTCCAAGAAATCAAGGACGCGGACTGGGAGGACCTCAGCCCTGCCGAGTTCCTGGACGACTTCCTGCGCGCCGATCGGCCCCACGCGCTCGCGGCCATCCTCGGCGAAACCGGGTCTGGCAAATCGCATCTCGTTCATTGGATGCGGCTCAACATGAAGCCCGACAAAAGCCGCCTGATCCTGGTGGTCCGCAAATCGGGAACGAGCCTGCGCGCGATCGTGAAGATGATCATCGACGAGTTGCCCCCGGCGGAGCGCCAGGGCTTCCTCGATACGCTCCAGTCTGCGGGCGACGGCACACAGAGCCGCGACGATCAGAAGCAGCAACTGCTCAACGATCTCGCGCAGGTAATGCGCGAGGAGGTGCTTGCACCCGATGCTGACGAAGTCGAGCAGGAACTCGTCAAGCGCCTGCCGGACCTGTTCCAGGATCCGCACATGCGCAAGGCGCATTTCCTGAGCGACGACACAGTCATAGCCGAGATCGTCGACCATATCTTCGCGCCGTCGAACGCGAGAGATCGGCCAGAGAAGCGTCGGAACTTCACGGAGGCTGACTTGCGTTTGGGAGGCATGGATTTCGCCAACGCCTCCAAGGAGGCGCGCGACGCGATGCAGGTCATCGAGTGCGACCCCGCCACATATCTCCCGCTCGCCGTTGCAATCATCAATCGCAACCTCGAGCGGGCGATCGCACGGACGCTGAGCTTCTCGGGCGAACGGGTCGAAGAGTTAATGACCCGGCTGCGCATGTACCTGAAGTCCGAAAGCAGGGAATTGATCCTCCTGGTCGAGGAGTTTGCGCGGCTGCAAGGCATCGATCGCGCGCTACTGCAGGCCATCACCTCGCAGGGAGACGAGCGCCAGTGCCGGATGCGCACGGCAATCGCGGTCACCACCGGCTTCTTCAGGAGCGTCGCCGAGACGGCCTATATGCGCACCACCCATATCGTCGACATGGACCGGTCGGCTGGGCGTGACGAGGGCGAGAAGGTCACCCAGGCATCGCTCAGCCACTTCGCGTCCCGTTATCTCAACGCCGCGCGACTGGGGCTCGACCAGATCGAGCATTGGAGTAAGGAGGCGCGGCCTGGCGAGGACCCGCCCTCGCACTGCGATACCTGTCCGCATCGGGGCGAATGCCACGCTGTCTTCGGCGCCGTGGACGGCTACGGCCTCTATCCATTCACGCCCCGCGCCTTGTGGATTTGTGCGTCTCGCGCCGACACATCGCTCCCGCAAAGCCTCAACCCGCGTGTCCTGCAGAACGATTTGCTGGTCGAAGTTCTCGACAATTACGGCCCGTCGATCCAGACCGGAGTGTTTCCGCCATATAAGCTGCTTGAGAAACTTGGCGAAGAACGGGCACTTCCTCTCGCAGCCCGGAACGAACTCCAGAACCGCAACCCACAGCTATTTCAGCGTTGGGAGGCGTTTTTGGAACTGTACGACGGCGGCGGCGAGATCAGGAATCTCGACGAGCGGCTCCGGGCGGCGTTCGAAGTTCCGGAGATTCCCGGCGCCGAGGCTGCGAAGTCTCCCGAAACTCCGGTCGATGAGCCGGGGCCGGAAACGCCCAGGGCCGTCGCCGCCAGCCGCGAGGACCTAGCGATCGAGCAATGGATTAACGGCAGCGGCCTGGATCAGAATATCGCGAACGATCTCCGCCCGCTAATCTTCGCGGCGGTCGCCGAGGCAGTCGATTGGGACATGCTTGGCCTTGCCAAGGCGACCTTCGCCGGCCCGACACGAGCGTTCCAAAGAACCAGCATAAGTTTCGACCGGCAGACCACTCAGATCCGGCAGGACATAGCGATCAAGCTCCGTATACCCGGCGATCTCGTCACGCCCGCTTCCGCAGGCACAGCGCTTCAGGGGCTCCTGCGCGCAAGCAAGCGCCAGTTCCGCTGGGATTTCGAGGACGGCGACAAGATGCTTGCCGCATTCCTCGATTGCGTCGCTGTCTGGTCGAGGAGCGTCAGGGATCAACTGCGCGCGTTGTGCGCCCCGTCGCCCAGGTGGAACCAGGCGACTGCCGCACTGGAGCTCCTCTGCGTAGGCGCGGCCATTGGCGGCAAGATTAAGCCCGACGCGACGATCGCCGAAATGATCGATGGCGCGTTTAGCGTTTGGCCGTCCGAATGTGCCAGCACCGCGCCCGTGATGCGCGCGCTTTATGACAAGCTGGCCAAGGCGCGCGACAAGATCGCCGCAGCGGCGCGCGCGCAGATTTCGAGCATGAAGGGCGGTCAGATCGGTCCCATGCTCAATCCTGGTCGGGTTCTCGGCACCATGCGGGACATCCGCCAGGCCAAGTGGCGTCTCGGTCTCGAACCGCCCGGCGACGAACGCAGCGATGTCGCCAAGCTCTACCTCGACACGAAGGCGGCATTGGCGGGAGCGGTCGGCGCGGAAGCCGCAGTTCGCGAAGCATGGCTTCGTGAGATGGAGACGGCGTTTGGCGAGGATCTGAGCCGTAATGTGGTCGCGGCGACGCTGGACGCTGCCCGTGAAGCCGCGGCAGAGGCGGGGATCGGATCGAACAACACGGCGAGGACGCTAGTCGCGGCGCTCGAGGAATTCCGCAGGGTGAATTTCGACGATTCGATCACGGCGGCGCGGGTGCTTCTCAAGCAGGAAGAAGGCCTGTCGGCACTGCCATATTTCGGCCGTGGCAGGCGCAATGCGGTGGAAGCCGGCACCGCGCTGACCGCAGCCGCTGAGACATTCCTCGACGCCGTCGACCAGAATCTCGCCGCGAACAGCCAGAGCCATGATGCCAGACATGGTGCGCTCGCCAACAGCCTTTCGCGCATCGACGCTTCCCTTGAAGCGATTGAAGAGGCTCTCACTTGGATGTCCGCGCTGGCTGGGGAGCAAGCCGATGCTGCTTGAGCGCGCGGCCGGCCTGGCCGCCAATATCGCGCAATATCAGAAGCTCAGGAACACGGCGGACGAGGCCGAGCAGTTCCTCACGCGCGCGAACCAACTCGGCGCGCTGTCCGAAAAAGTGGCGCGAACGCGCGCGATGCTCGTGGCTTTGGCGCAGGCAGGGATCGTCATCGATTTCAAGCCGAATGACGGACCCGGCTACGCCGCCAAGGCAAACAAGCTGCGTCTAGCGATCAAGGACGATCCCGCAGCGATCAACGATCCACCCTTCGACATCAAGAACGAGTTCACCGACCGCATCTCGAGCATCGCCGATGTCGGCGAAAAGGCGGCGACCGAGGCCTGGAATGCCTATGTCGGCAGGCGTGCCGACTTCGGCGCCGATGACGTGCTGAGCGCTCTGGGGCAGGTTCCCCAGTTTCGGACGAGCGTGGCGAAGATCCGCCAAATCCGCGCGAGCGTCGCGGCTCTCGGCCTCGCGCTGCCGAATGATCCCAAGGCCGCCGTCAGCCAGCTTGGCGCGCTCGTCGCCGAGCACGAGTCAGCCTGGTCGGCACTAGCCGCGGAAGACATGCCAACGAGTGTCGTCGCGTTCATCCGCGCGGCCGCGAACGAAGGTGCGCTCGTCGCCGCCTATACAGACGAGGTCCGGACGTGGCTGGAAAGCCGCAAACTCCTCGACGCGTTCCGCATCAAGCTCCGGTGGTAGCAGCATAGGATGGCAGTTTCCGATCAAGCGCTGACGGTGCTCGACCTGATTGAAGCGATCGAAATGCGTTCGCTCGAATGGGGCTTTACCGATGGCTCGCTCAGCGAAGCGGAGGCTCTCGCAGAGGCCGACAGCGTCAGCTCCGGTGCCGATAATGGCGGCGACGGACAAGACCTGATCGAGGAATTGATCGACGCCAAGCTCATCTTCGAGATCCAGAGTGTTGGCGGCGAGGTTCGTATCCGATCCCGCTTCGCGGAAATGTTGCGGCTGCTCGCTGCCAACCGGCAGCTTTTCCCCAACCGCCCCTGGCAAGGCGCGCCGTCGCTCGTGGCCGATTTCCGGGTGGACCGCCGGCCGCGCCGATTTCCCGAGCGCAACCGCAGTCCGGCCGACATTCTCGCTGACCACGGTCCGGCGATCGCCTCGACTCCTCTCAGGACGGTGCTTTGGAACGCACTCACAGCGCGGCTGAACAAGGGGCTCGCCGCATTCCAGGAACGCGCGGCTGTTCGGCTTGCCGCACCGACCGACGATGCCGGGACGATCGTCACGGCCGGGACAGGCAGCGGCAAGACGATCGCCTTCTATCTTCCCGCTATGATCCGCATCGGCGAGGCCATCAGCCCCGATCCTTGGGTGAAGGCGATCGCCATCTATCCGCGGATCGAACTGCTGAAAGATCAGTTCGCCGAAGCCTTTCGCATGGCACGCGCCATCGATGGGCCGCTTACCGCCCACAATAAGCGTGTCCTGAAGATCGGGGCGCTGTTCGGCGCGACGCCGACGCGGGCAAGCCGCAAGGAATTGACCGACCGTGGCTGGCCCCGGCGCGGCGAAGCCTTCATCTGCCCGTGGATGCGCTGTCCGACCTGCGATGGCGAATTGTTGTGGCGCGGCGCCGATGTCGATGCCGCGACCGAGCGCCTCGTCTGCGCGCGGCACGATTGTTCGGGTGAGGTCACCGACGATCAGATCATCCTCACGCGCGGACGGTTGCAACGCCAGCCTCCTGACATTCTGTTCACCACCACCGAAATCCTCAACCAGCGGCTCTCCGATCACTGGATGCGCGGCCTTTTCGGCGTTGGACTTGCGGCCGCCAGGAAGCCATTGTTGGCTCTGCTAGACGAGGTCCACACCTACGAGGGCGCGACCGGCGCCCAAGCCGCAATCGTGCTGCGGCGATGGCGTCATCTCCTGGCAGCACCGCTGAGCTGGGTCGGCCTGTCGGCGACCCTCGGCGACGCCGCGCGCTTTTTCGCCGACCTGACCGGCGTGTCTCCCGACCGCGTTGTCGAGATCACGCCTAGCAGCAACGAATATGAGGAGGAGGGTGCCGAATATCAGATCCTGCTTCGTGGCGATCCCGCATCGCGCGCATCGCTGCTCTCGACCTCGATCCAAACGTCCATGCTAGTGCCGCGCGTGCTCGATCCGCCGGCAGCCGCCGACGCATCCGGCGCCTTCGGCCGGCGCGCCTTCCTGTTCACCGACGATCTTGACGTCACGAATCGCCTTTACGACGATTTGCGCGATGCCGAGGCTTTCACAATCTTCGGCAGGCCCGACGCGCAGCGCCTACCGCTCGCTAATCTCCGGCGGGCGGGGCCTGACGCCGCTGTCCGGGACATTGAAGGGCAACGCTGGCGGATCTGCGAGGATATCGGTCATCCGCTCGATCGGCGCCTGATCGTCGGACGCACCACTTCGCAGGATGCAGGCGTCAATCAAACGGCGAATATCGTGGTTGCCACCGCCGCGCTCGAGGTCGGCTATAATGATCCTTTGGTGGGCGCGATTATCCAGCACAAGGCGCCGCGGGGGATGGCGTCCTTCCTGCAACGAAAAGGCCGCGCGGGCCGCGATCGGGCGATGCGGCCGATCGCGATCACGATCCTGTCCGACTACGGACGAGATCGCGCCTTCTACCAAGCCTTCGAGCACCTCTTCGATCCGACGCTCGAACCCCAGCACCTTCCGATCCACAACCCCTATGTCCTGAAGATCCAAGCGGCCTTCGCCCTGTTCGATTGGCTTGCCGCCCGTGCTGTCGGTTACCCGAAGGGCTGGCAATGGGACGTGCTAAGCCGGCCGCACGTGCAGGCCAGCCAGGCGCTGCGCGCCGTCATCGAGGCGACTAAGGCCGAGCTCACTCAACTCGTTCAGGGTGACGCCGCAACGATCGATGATCTGCGCAGCCATCTGATGGGAGCGCTCGGCGTTGACCGCGATGTGGCCAACATATTGCTTTGGGAAGCGCCTCGCTCGCTTCTGCTCGAAGCCGTACCGACCCTCGTCCGCCGCCTCTTCCGCCAGTGGCAACTCGCCTTCCCCTCGGTTGCGGGCGCGCTCGATCTCCAGATCGACTATCATCCGCTGCCCGATTTCGTGCCGGGAAACCTGTTCAGCGACCTCAGCCTGCCGGAAGTGCGTGTGATCATACCCCCCGCAACGATCAATCACCAGGAACGGGTCGAACGTATGCCGATCCTGCAGGCGCTGAACCAACTTGTGCCCGGTCGCGTCACTAGGCGTTTTGCGCCGGAGCGTGGCGCACTCTCCCACTGGGTCTGGGTCGACCCCGCCCTCCCCGAACAGGAGCGGCGAATTAGCGATTATGCCGAAGAGCATGAATGTGTTGGGACCTTCACGGGCCGCCTCAACGACCACATCGACGCTCAGTCGCTACTCGTTTTTCGTCCCTGGACCGTGCGCTTGGCGCGCGCGGCCCGCACGGAGGCGCTGCCAAGCAGCAATGCAAGGCTAGTTTGGCACTCCGACATCGTGGCGAACGGAGAGCCGCTCGAGGTACCCATTCCGCTGCGATCCGAATGGCGCCATCATGTAAAGGCGATCGATTTTCACCTCCATCGCTTTGGCGCAAGCATGAGCGTCCGCCGGTTCGCACCCACGGTGCACGCCAATGTCCGCACGCTGCAGGACGATTTTCCGGTTACGCTTCACTTCAAGAGTGATGACGATCGTCCCGCGGCCATCGGTTTCGAACTGGAAGTCGACGGCTTTCGGCTAGATCTTACCCTGCCGGACGCCGAGGCGCTCGCCGGCAGCAAGTTGCCGCCCGACCTGAGTGGCACGACCAAGCTTGCCTATCTGCGGCACGTATTCCGCGCCGATCCCAACCTCCCCGATGATCTTAACGGCTTCCAGCGTGATTGGCTCTTCCAGTTCTTGATCTCCGCGCTCCTCGCCGAAGCCGCATCGAACGGACGACCGGTCGACGCGGTGGCCGCCGAGCTTCTAGCCGAGGAGCGGCTCGAGGTGGTCTTCCACGGGGTAATAGATGATCTGTTCGGCGCAATCCCACCTAGCCCTCAGGACGATGAGGAAAGCGGCGATCCGGACGCAGAGGATGCCGCGGACGATCTCGGCAATCCCCAGGGGGACAACGCAACCGTCAATGGCGGCGGGCCGGGCGGAACGGGGCACAGCCGTCTCCAGCAGGCGCTGCTCCTGCACTTGGCGCGCCCGATCGTGCGTGAGCGCTTGCGCGCGCTGGCGATCCAGTTCGACACCGTTGACACCTCCGTGTTCAGCGCATGGCTGCGGCGCCTCGTCCTCGATACGTTGGGCGAGGCAATGCTGCAGGCATGTATTACCTCGGCCCCGCGCCAAGCGACGCTTGACACGCTGCTCGTGGACATTCGAGACGCCGGCGGCGAGGCCAGCGTCTGGATCACCGAGGCGACATTAGGCGGGGCGGGGGTCCTAGAGACGTTCGCCGAACGATTTGCGTCCGAGCCACGCATCTTCTTCACCGCGCTCGAGGCGGCGCTGACGCCCACCGATCTAGAACTTGTCGATGGTAGCCTACGCGAGATTCTCGCCCTGAGTTTGAGCGATCCGGACGTTGGCGATCATATCGCTCGCCTGCGCGCAACCAATTCCCACAACGAGCGCGCCGCGTTGTGGGAGTCGCTGTCGCATCGGCTCGCGCAGCGTGGCGGAATCGATCTCAGCCACGCCTTGTCGGTATCGCTCAACAATCGGCTGCTGCGGGCGGGCTCCGGACCGCAGCTGGATCAGCTCCTCCTCGACCTCCAGACCCACTGGGATAGTCTGGAGCGGCGGTTCGGAATCGCGATCGGACTTCGCGAATTCGCCTATATCGCCAGCAAGGACGCCACTCTCGCGCAAGCGACGCGTGCCTTCCTCTCCGCCACCTTGCCAGCCGCGGCGGTCGGCCACGTCACCATCCTCGCGGCGATAACGAGCCTGTTGTGGCCGCGCGCCAACGAGGTGCGGCAGCGCGTGCTGCAATCCCACAATCCCTACCGCCAGGCCGGTAGCACCGACCCCGCCGTCGTGCGTCACCTACTCCTGAGCCGCTCCATCGCGACGATAGAACTTTCGGAGCCCGCGTGGCGGGCGCAACTGAACGCCGCCTTTGAGGCACAAGGTGAGTGCCGCCTGGCTGCGGGCGCTGGCGATGCCGATGCGCTTCGGGCCGCAATCGTCCTCCTAGTCGCGACGGCGGTGGACATAGGCGTGCTCCAGTTCTTTCCAGCGGTCGAACGCGTCGAGCGGACCGATAGCCGGATCATCGTCAGCCTGACGCTGCGGGAGCAGGTATGACTACGACACCCTCTCGCGATCTTCACGGCCCGGCGCAGTCGCGCGCCGTTCGAGACCTTTTCCAAAGCCTTTTTGCGGCCGAACTGATCAACCCGAGTCCGAAGCTCTGGCTCTTCTTCGCCTGGATATCCGACGTCGAGATCCTCGATAATTCGGCACGCCAGTTCGCAGCCTTGGAGCCGGATTGGCCGGCGGCGCAGATACGTCTGTCGCAGATGTTGCGCGCCTTGCTCGCCCGGGGCGTCCAAGTCCGATTGATCATCCGCGAACATGGCCACAACGACTATTTCATCGCCCGTCTCCAGGTGCTGAAGGCCCGTTACGGCGATCTCGTCAAATGGACGATCGAGAAGGACTTTCACGCTAAGGGCATGCTCGGCGCTGACTATTTCCTCAGCGGTTCGATGAACCTCACCTTGAGCGGAATTTCAATCAACGGCGAGCATCTCGTGCTCCGGACCGATCCCGCCGCAGTCGCTGAGCAGGCAATTGAGCTCGAATCCCGGTGGGAAGGGCTGCTCGAATGATCGGCGCGGACCTCGAAACCGCCCGGCACGCGCTCAGCCGGGTAGCGGCGTTGGAGCAGTTCGCGACGTTGGACCCGAAGATTGCCAGTCTCTGCGTCGACCTGGCCACGACTATCATTGACCCGGATTTCCCTGGGGCGACCGTCCCCAGCCTGGATGCGGCTGGTGCGCTGAGGATCTTGGTCGCGGCCCCCTCGATGACGGCCTGGA